>ERZ808275.736-NODE-736-length-11418-cov-2.996392_pt1 | contig 11418 bp, 10 predicted proteins | sample MGYA00520894_ERZ808275 | MGnify/ENA primary metagenome ERZ808275 (study PRJEB31516, sample SAMN03275598) | gut metagenome | biome: mammalia-associated habitat; material: feces | host: Papio cynocephalus | place: Kenya | collected 2012-08-03 ...
CCAGGTGTTGCTGCAGTAATTGCAACAATTGATTTATCTTTTTCACGTTTTTTTAAGATAAAATCAGTTGTAATGTTACCGTATGTTTCAGGTAAATTTGCTGGAATAACTGGAGTTTTACCATTAATTCTGCCAGAAACAGTATTATGGAACATTTCCTTGTTTTCTTCTGCTGGAGTATAGCCATTGCCTTTTAGAGTATGAATATGAAGTACAACAGGTTTTGTTGTATCTTTGGCTTTGCTAAACAAGTCTATTAATTTTTCTAAATCATTACCTTCTTCTAAATAGTGGTAATCATAGCCAAATGTTTTAAAGAAATTGTTTTGACATGTACCATTTGACTCTCTTAATTCGCCTAAGTTTTTATATAAACCACCTTGGTTTTCAGATATAGACATTTCATTATCATTGACAATGATAATGAAATTACTGTTAAGCATTGCTGCATTGTTCAAACCTTCAAATGCTTCGCCACCACTTAAAGAACCGTCACCAATTAACGCAATAACATTATAGTTATCTCCATTAATATCACGAGCTTTAGCGACACCAGATGCAAGACTCAATGATGTAGATGTGTGACCTAAAACAAATGTGTCATGTTCTGATTCGTTTGGATTAAAGAAACCTGAGATGTTTTTGATAATATCTCCAACAAAACCTGATTTTCTGCCAGTAAGCATTTTGTGAGTGTAGCATTGGTGTGATACGTCAAAAATAAATTTATCAACAGGTGAATTAAACACATAATGTAATGCGATTGTAGCTTCAACAATACCTAAATTTGGGCTACAGTGACCGCCAATTTTATTAACTCTATTTAAAATACCATCTCTGATTTCTTGAGCTAGTGTTTTCATTTCATCTAATGATAGCTTCTTTAAATCGAATGGTGAATCAATCTTTTTTAATAATGTCATGTCATACTCCAATTTCAAAAAAGATTATAGCATACAAATAAATAGTATCAATACAAAAAGTTAAGAAGTTTTAATATTATGCAATAGATTTTAACTTATTATCAGCTTCAACAACCTCAGTAGGCAAGCCTACGTGGTGTATACGGGGAATGATATAATCTTCGTGATATTCAACTGGTGCAGCTAAGTCATCATCTGTATCGTTACATACAAATATTAATTTACCATCTGGAGCAACTTTTGCTCCAATAACAGTAATTTCATGTCCATTAATAATATTATTATCTTCATCAGTTGAAGTATAACCAATGATTACGTTTTGACCTGACGCCATTGAGTTTAATAAACTTCTTTTTACAACATTAAAGTCAGCTTTATAGCCAACTAATTTTGCAGTTGGGTTACCTTCTTTATCGGTTGCTTCTTGTAAATCTTGGAATGTAACAGAAGTTTTGTTAGAATCTGTTACCACAGATTCTGTAAAAGTTTTTTCTATTTCAACTAAGCCTTTGTTGCCAGGTCCAAAGGAAGCCACACGTGTATCATTTAAGGTGTTATAAGTTTGTTGAGAACCAACGTTCATAAATGTAGATTGCATTAAAACATCTAACGGTGAACGTTCTAATGCATCTTTATCAACAGTTTGGATGTGAGCTCTTATAATGGCGTTTTTATCAGGAGCAATAGTTACATCTGCTTTGTCGTTATCTTTCATTTGATATGGAATCTTGAAATTATCTAACAACCATTTTGCATCATCTTTATTGTCACAAAGATTTTTTAAATCAATTGTTTTATTTACAGACATTTTTTCAGATGAAATTCCTTCCGCAACTCTAACAAATTCTGCAGGCATTTGACTCGCTAAGTTGTATTCAATACTTGCAGCTACACAACATCCAGAATGAGTAACTTCTTCAACTGTTGGGTCATAAGCTTGAATTGTTGGTTTTAAATTTTCAGGTAAATTACCAAAATGTTGAGTAATAATACAAGGATTAGCAATGGTTTTGACAGTATCATTTAACATTGTTCTTGTATCTAATCCATCAGCACGTTTTGTTGTCATCATTTTGTACAAATTGTCTAGTGCTGTCGATTTATCATTCGATTTATTATTCAACAAAATTCCTGATTTTAATGAATAATCAAGAGCTACTTTTGCATCTTTATCTAAATTTGCAGATATATCACAGTATTTTTTTATTTCGTCTTTCGTTGTTAATTGAGTTTTTGCAACATTTACAGGGTTGTAAGAAGTAAATGACGGACGAGTAATTGGATTATAGGCATAAGACGCTGAAACCCCAGCAGAAGTCTTTGCTTTTGCTGGTTGAACATTATAAATGTTTGTTGTTTGTACGCCTGATAAATACATGTATAAAAAAGCCTTGTTTAAACCTTATACTTATTAAACGTAAAAAGATTGGAAAATTTGCGTTTTTTAGGTATAATATATTAAAAATGTTAACAAAAGTGGGGATAAGTTTACGGAAGTTAGAATTAAAAATTTAACATTTGAACAAATTAGGATATCAATTGATAGACTAACCCGTTTTAAATATACAGAAGATAAATATTTAAGAGTTTTTAAAGATATAATTCTGTCAAATTTAATTGAGCCGCGTTATAAAAGAAAAGATTTGGATGACATGGAATATCTGCAATTAAGAGAGTTTGCAGAAAATATCTTAAATATGTCAATAAATGAATTATCTAGAAATGTGAAAAATACACTAAGGATAAACGAAAAACTTAAAGAATATGAAAATAAAATTTTTAATTTAAATGAAGAAATTAATTACCTCTTAAATAACAAAATTAATTATGATGGATTTATTTCAATTTTAAATGATGAAGATTTGCCTAACAATCTAATTTGGTTAAAATCTCTTGCCACAGACAAGCAAATAAGGGAAGAAAAAGCTATTAAATTCCCCATTGAAAAAGTTGTCATAACTGAAGGTATTACAGAAGAAATACTTTTGCCTGTTTTTGCAGAGCATTTAGGTTTTGATTTTAATAAAAAGGGAATCCAAGTAATTTCTGCAGGTGGCAAAAATCAAGTTGTAAAACTAGTTTATACATTAGCAGAACAGCTAAAAATACCAATGTTTGTACTTCTTGATAATGATGCTCAAGCAAATTATGACCAAATCTTACCTAAATTAAGAAATTTTGATAAAATTCACTTGCTATCTCATGGTGAATTTGAAGACATCTTACCTAAAGAGCTAATTTTAAAAACATTGAACGATTATTTTAAAAATTTGAATCATATTGAAGAAAAAGAATTTGAAGACGAAAGAATGGTTAAAAACTTAGAAGAAATCTTTAAGCGAAAAGGGTTTCATGAGTTTAAGAAAGCAGAATTTGCACAATTAGTTAAAGCTCATATCTCAACAGAGGATGATCTGACTGAAGAAATTAAGAGCATAATTAATGAGCTAAGAATGCTTACTTCTTCTGCAAGTCAGTAAATTGTTGCAAATAATATTTTACGCCATCAGTTATGTAAAGCTTTGGTTCTTTCATTACAAAACTATCAAGCATTGCAATTCCTTTTTGTTTTTGACCTTTTGCGATATAAATCAATCCAATTGTAATATCATCAAGTGGCGTTTTTTTATTACGGATTAGTGTATTTAATTTTTTATCCAACATTCCGAGATATTGATAAGATGTTACCAAATTTAAATAATACTTAAAATTTAAAGGATTCTTATCAATGGCTCTTTCAAAACAATCTAGTGACATTGTATAATATCCTAGTTTTAGATATGTTTCACCAAGATTATTGTAATAAACAGATGATGCCTGAGTGTTTGGATTTAAGGATATTGCAATTTTAAATTCTTGTATTGCAGCATAATATTGCCCCATATCTAAATACATTAGTCCATAGTTATTATGGATATATGCATTCTTTTCTGGGTTTACATCCGTCAAACCTATTACATCATAGGAATAGGCAACTGTTGGAATTATTAAAAGTGCTAATATAATAAGAAGTTTTTTTATCATTTTAGATGTTAATTTCTAATCCTTCGTATGCAAAATCAGCTTTATCAGCTAAATCTCCATATATTTTAGCTATACTATTTAATTTGTCATCATCATAAGATGGATCAAAATGGAAGAAAATTACTTTTTTAGCATGACAGTAGTCTTGACATTCTAACGCCATGTCAAATGTTGAATGACCAAAACCTTGCTTTGGAGCATGTGGATTTAAGTAATCTTCAGTAGTATATTGAGTATCATGAATTAGTAAATCACAGCCTCTAGCAAAGTTAGCTAATTTTTTGTCACCACCAAAGTACGTTTCTTTGTCAGTGGCGTAAACTAATGATTTACCCTTATATTCAATTTTATAAATTACAACCCCTTCTTGAGGGTGTGCGTATGATTTATAAGATGTAATTACAACATCATCAAGTAAGACTTCAATATCATCTTCAGAAACTCGTTTGATTATTGGATCACTTCCGTGTCTTAAAATAATGCACTCAGTTTCATCTATATCACAAATGTTTAAATTAGCGGCGATGTCACCTAAATCAATAGGGAATGTTTTGGTAAATAATAGTTGGGCTAATTCATCAGCTAAATCTTCATTATAATTTGAAGTTCCGAAAACATTTAATTTGGTTGTTGGAATGTGGTTTGGCGCAAAGAATGTAAAACCAATAATATGGTCTTGATGTATGTGACTTAATAAAAGAGTAGCCTCAATAGGCTTTCTATCTTTTAAGTGTGAGCCAGACATAATATGATCTTTTAACAATTCACTACCAAGTTCAATAAGACCAGTTCCAGCATCTAAAATAATTAAATGCCCTCCAACTCTAACTTCTACGCAAGATGTATTACCACCATATTGCATAAATTTTTTATTTGCACAAGGATAACTACCTCTTACTCCTCTAAACTTAACTTTAAATTCTTCGTTCATTATTTATTGTCTCCCTTTTGGTATTGTAATCGTAACAGTCCTATCTTTTTCATCACCATAATACATAGAAGCATGGAATACCATTAATTTAGCTTTTGTCTGTAATTCATGCAATCTTGTTGGTACATATTGGATTTCAAAAACTGATTTATTTTTGTAATTGTGAATTGTGACAAATCTAAAGGCATTTGGATATGAAATTAATGCTGGAGTGCTCACATGAACCAAGTTTCCTTCTTGTGAAACCTTTGTTGTATGATAATGACCTGTAAAAATTCCTATAGGATTGTTGTATTTTTTTAAAATTGCATACATATCATTAGCATTTACTAACCTGTGGCTATCACTTGAAAATGGTTGTTTTAATGGAACATGCATAAAAATAAGTACTGTATTGTTGCCCGCAGATGCAAGTTCTTTATCTAAAAATTCTAATTGTTCTTCAGGTAATTCGCCTTGTGCGGTTAGTCTTGTGTCAATAATTGGGTCTAAAGCTATTACTTTAAAACCAACCTTTGGAGTGAATGAATAATAGGTCTTTGAAAATTTATAGGTTTTATTATATTCATTCATTAATTGTACATATAGTCTTCTATTTAAATATCCACCTAGACATAAATCATGGTTACCAGGTACCGCGTAATATGGATATTTTAAATTTTTTGTGTGCTCAAAAAACAATTTCATATTTTTTTCAAAAGGAACATCTATAATGTCGCCAGTAAAAAACACAAAATCAAGATTTGGTGTCTGATTAATAACTTCAATTGCATCATCCAATAATTGACCTGACTGAGCAGTTAATCTATAAGCTTTATTTACAGTGTCTGTAGATAAATGGTTGTCGCTAACTTGAGCAAATTTTAGAGTGTTAGCATTTGAACCAAGTCCAGCGGCATTACAATAAATTTGTATACCACAAGCTGTAACAACGACTAAGATTGATGTAAATATGAAGTTAAAAAGTTTACTTATTAAACTTGAATGTTTTTTTCTTCTCATCAGTATTAAATCTCGATTCTATTTCACTCTTAATATAATTGTATCCAGCTTGGTCGTCAAGTCTATCGTATAAATTCAGTAAAGCTAAATATAAAGGTTTACTGTTAGGATTTGCTTGGATACCATCTTGTAACATTTTTATAGCCAAGTTAACTTTTCCAGTGTTGTAATAAATGCAACTTAAATCAATGTAATCTTGATACAATACAGGTGTAACTTGAAGTGCTGTATTCATATATTTTACATAATTGTTTTTGTCATCTATTTGCTTATAGCATTGAGCTAAATTGTAATAATAGATTGCACGCTTGCTGTCTAATACAATAGCTTTGTTAAAGTTGATTATTGCCATCTCATAGCGCTTTAATGCTAAATTACATAAGCCAATGTAATTATAGATTTCAGGATATTGATATTCAGGTTCAATAATTTGTAAATTTAATAGCGCATTACTGTATTCCCCTGCATTATACTCTATTTTTGCTAGTTCTAACCTGTAAATATTTGTTGGATTTAATTTTATTGCTGTTTTCATGTATTTTTTTGCAGTTAAATATTCACCTAAAATATAATAATTTTTGGCAAGCATTGAGTATGCAAAATCCGAATTTGGATTAAATTCAATATAATTCTTTAATGTTGTTATTGACTGTTCATATTTATCAGTTTTAAAGTCCGCTATAGCTAATGCAAGATAAGGTGGTGCAAAATTTGAATTTAGATTAATTGAATCTACATAATAAGGTATAGATGCAGGATAGTCCCCAATTGAAGTGTAGTAATCACCTAGGAGATAGTACGTCCAATAATTAGTTGGATTAACATCTAATGCTTTTTTTAAATATGAGTATTGTTTTTCTAAATCTCCACGTTGTTTGTATAGTAAAGCTAAATTTATATATGGCTGCGGGTATGTTTTACTAATTGCAGCAGCTTTTTTGAAATATTTTTCAGCGCTATCAAGATTATTTTTCATCCAGTACGCCATACCGAGGTTGTTATATGCTATGTAATTTTTGTTATCAACTGAAACAGCTCTGAAAAAGCTTTGAATGGCACTATCGTACTCTTCATTCAAATAAAACTGTTTTCCTTGTTTATTATAATAATCTGAATTATTTTCAATTTTTAATTTATCGGTTCTCGGAATATCTAAGATAGCCAAATCTGATAAATTTTTCTGTTTAGAAAGTGTCATTGCTGCTCTGGATAAGTCATCATTTGATTCTTGAGGTAATAAACGAGTTTTTAGTTGTAGAGCTTTTGAAAATCTTGGATTAATCATTAGAACATAATCAATATATTCTAATGCTTTTGTAGTATCTCCACTTTCCAAATAGTTTTGAGCAATATCATAATAATCGTCGACAAGTTCATTTGCAGAACAAGGTACAATTAAAAAGACAAATAATATTAATAAAAATCCCCACTTTTTCATAGTTTATTTATTATCCTGATTTAATCTGATGTCCTCAATAACGCTAATCATTTTCTTTGGATTACACATTGGACATGAGTTCCATAATAAAGTGTGTAGTTCTTCTCCATTGACTCTATCTTTAAAATCAAAATTACACATACCTTTTATCATATTTTGTGAACCATCAACAAGACTTGAGAAATATTCACAGCAATAACAAATTTTTAGTTGAAAACCATAATCATTAAGTTTTGAAGTTAATTCATTTAATGCCTCAACCATACGAATTTGCTTTGTTGAAGAAAATTTCTTCTTTTTAAAACGGAAAACAACCATAGCTAAACCATTTTCAGAAATTAAATCTAATTTGCAAGGTATGTTTGCTTTTCCGTTTGTTGCAATAACGTTTACAGTATATTTTTGAATATCTTTTTTAGTTTTATTTAAAAAGTGTTTTTTTATGAATCTATATGGTGGTAGGTTATCTAGTAGGTGTCCAATTGAATAGAATGGATAAACTGCCAAGTATAAGAAATCTTTTGCAAATAATTCTGATTTTATGATACTTATGGCAAAGCCTAGCAATAATAATGAAAAAATTGTGAATACAACCATAAAGTTAAACATAAAATAGAATTTATAAGTTAAACCAAGGTAGAATATTGATAAAATTAAAACTACCAAAGAACTAGGTGCAATTAATGAAAATGCGTGTTCAATAAATTTTACATTGAATGTAAATAGCTGAGAAAGACATTGCTTAAATAAGCGTACTCTGTAACTAATTGAGGGCTTTTCCAATTTAAAGTTATATGATTTTACGTAGGTTTTTATATCGGGTACATATAAACAAGGAAATCCCAATTTTGATAGTAGAATACTGTATTTTAGCTCAGTATTTACATCTTTTAAATCGAGGGCATCTATTTTTTCAACAAATTGTTTGTTTATAGCAAAAACAGAGGAATCAATCTTATCTGAGAATCCCATTAACGCTCTAGCATATCTGATAAAGTTATTAAAGTATTTTTGACAAGTTATATTAACTTTTTCAGAGAATGTTAAATTATCATTTTCAATAACAATAGTTTGTCCAACAACAACAGGAGATAACTTCAATGCCCTATTTACATTTTGTAGAAAATCCTCTTCAATAAATTTGTTAACATCAAGAAAAACATACGAGTTTATTGTTGTATCTTGTCGTAGTTCTTCCAACAATATAGATATTGCTTGATCTCTACCTACAGTAACCCCATCATTTAAATTTAAGACTTTAATGTTTAATCTATCTGCAATCAATTCCTCAGAATGATCTGTACAATTATCTAAAATGACGTACACCAAAAAGTTCTGTGCTGAATATGTCTGATGAATTAGTTGTTCTAAAATGTTTTTTAGTGCATCGTGATTATTATGAGAATAAACAATTGCACATAATGTTTCTTGCTCTATATTCATCGTATGTCTTCTAAGTGCAACAAACTTTCTATCATTCAAGCTTCTTAAAGCCAAAATGAAATAATAAATTGAAAAAATTGCAATATATATATATAGTAAGTCTAGTATTAGTTCCATAACTATGCCTATGTTTTAATTTTATAAAAAAAGAATGAAAAAATCCATTTTTCCTATCAAAAATGTAATATTTATATATATTTTGTTCAAAAAATATAATTTTTATGCGAACATGAACACAAATAAATGAGGAGGTTTTATGACAGAATACGTTTACCTAGATGGCAAATATGTTGATAAAGATAAAGCCATGATACCAGTTATGACACATGCATTCCTATATGGTACTGCTGTGTTTGAAGGTTTAAGAGCTTATTACAACGAAGAAGAAAAACAATTGTATGTTTTTAGACCTAGAGAACATTTTGAAAGATTATTCCAAAGTGCAAAGGTTCTTTATATGGACACATGCTACTCATTAGAAGAACATTTAGATATTTTAAAAAATCTATTGAAAAAAGATAAGTTTACATCTGATGCATATATTAGACCAATTATTTATAAAGCTGCTGATAGAATTGGACCACATTTAATTGATAATCCCGATAAATATCTTGTATTTGCATTTCCAATGAAGGATTACTTTGCAAATAAAGGACTAAAAGTTTGTGTTTCAACCTGGAGAAGAAACTCAGATAATTCAATTCCACCAAGAGCAAAAATTAATGGTGCTTATGTGAATGCCTCATTAATTTCAACAGAGGCAAGGATGAATGGTTTTGATGATGCTATTGTTCTTTCTCAATCTGGTAAAGTTGCAGAAGGTGCAGCAATGAATTTATTTCTTGTAATTAATGACAAACTAGTAACAACAACCACAACATCTGAAATACTTACAGGAGTTACAAGAAATACAATAATTCAATTAGCAAAAGAAGTTTTAGGCTGGGAAGTTGAAGAAAGAGTAATCGATAGAAGTGAATTGTACTCAGCAGATGAAGCCTTCTTCTGCGGTACTGGTGCTCAAATTGTTCCAATTTGTTCAATTGATAATAGAAATATTGACAATGGTGAAGTTGGACAAAAAGTTTTGGAACTTCAAAAACTTTATTTTGATGTGGTTAAAGGTAAAGTTCCTAAATATAAAGAATGGTGCATGCCTGTATATGATTAGTTTTTTCGGGTTATGTGTAAAATATCTATATTACAGCATTAAATACTTGCTCTCAGGACAAGTACGATTTAAAAGTGTTTTAAATCAAGCTGCAGCAATTAGTTATGATTCATTACCAATATCAATGATAATTTCTTTTATTGCCGCGGCAGTAATTGCTATTCAGGTTGCAAAACAGTTTTTAATGTCTGGTGCTGATTCTTATATTGGTGGCACTATTGCAGTTGTAATCATTAGAGAAATAGCTCCCGGTTTTACAGCATTAGCAATTGGTGCTAGAGCAGGAACATCAATTTCTGCTGAAATTGCAAATATGCAAGTTACATCACAAGTTGATGCGATAAAAACACTTAAAGTAAATCCAGTTGGTTATTACTTTACTCCAAGAATCCTTGCTGGTATTACCACAGTTCCTATGGTTGTTATAATTACCGAAGTTATAGGTATTCTTGGAGGAATGCTTGTATCTGCAGCTACAATTGGGTTGCATCCAAATCGGTATGTAAATTCTGTATGGTTATGGCTAAATACAAGAGATATTTATATAAGTTTATTTAAAGCTTCTGTCTTTGGTGGTCTAGTTGCTTTAGTTTGTGCTACTCAAGGTTATACGACAAAAGGTGGTGCAAAAGATGTTGGTATTTCAACAACACAAGCTGCGATTAAGTCAACAATTTACATGCTGATAGCTGATTTTTTGATTAATTTAATATTTTATCTATAAAAAATCCACCTTTTAAGGTGGATTTTTTTAGTCATCACTTGATGTTGAACTATCACTTAAGTATTTATAATCCAGTAAACTACTGTCACTTGATGAAACTGATGTATCATAATATGTTGACATTGTTCTATCATTTTTTCTTAATTTTTCAACAGAAGAATCAACTCCGTATGCTTGTATTTCTTCATTTGTAACTTTGCCATCTTTATTTTTATCTATTTCATTAAAGTGAGAAACAACTGTATCTAACAATGATGAAGACATACCTGTAGATGTTCCCAATTGATAAAGTTGTTCTAATGTCATACCGTTTCTTGATAAACTAGACGTTAAATCTTGCAATTCATTAGATGAAATTTTACCATCGTGATCTTTATCTATACTGTTAAAATTAGCTTGCAAATATGATTTAAAGTTTGTATTTAAACCATTTGATGTCAATGCTGTATTCGCATCTTTATTTGCTAAGTTTGCTAATGTAATTCCATCACTGAATTGTGATGCTAAAATTGAATATGTATTTGATAATCCAGAATTCATTGCTGTAAACAATGAAGTTCCGTCTATTAATCTTGACATAGTTGCCTCCATTCTTTATCATTCATTTAATGTTTTATTTCGGAAAGTCAACAGTTTATATTTACTAAAAATAAAAAATCTCCTACTTTTTCAGTAGAAGATTTTTTATTTATTAAATTACTTTATCAATTAAGCTAAACCGAATTGAGGAGCGATGTTTTTAGCTTCTTGTTGTTCACCTTG
>ERZ808275.738-NODE-738-length-11390-cov-3.030878_pt1 | contig 11390 bp, 20 predicted proteins | sample MGYA00520894_ERZ808275 | MGnify/ENA primary metagenome ERZ808275 (study PRJEB31516, sample SAMN03275598) | gut metagenome | biome: mammalia-associated habitat; material: feces | host: Papio cynocephalus | place: Kenya | collected 2012-08-03 ...
TCGACGAAATGAACGCAAATTTACGATTTTATAAATTATCTTTGCGCGATGGTTATTATAACGGGGTGCAAATCTGCATTGATTTAGCGGACGATGCGCCCGATGATTTTTGGATCGAGCATTGTTTTGATTTTAACGAATACGGGGTAAACCGCTATATTTTGCGCCGTATGATACAAGCCGAGAAAAAGCGCATCAACAATAAAATTTTACCGCTTTTCAAAGAATACGGCTTTGATGAATACGCAATTTCTGCCCGTTTTAGCAATGGCGAAACGTGGTATAATAAAGTAGCATAAAAAGGAGGTTTTTGTATGGCTTATTTTGTAGAGTTTACAAGCGGTAACGAGTCCGAGCGCATAGCCGAAACGCCTGACAGGGCGGCGGCTATCGCAATGGGCAAAGCAAAGCAAACGGAATACAAAGCGGCGGGCAAACACGGAATAATTTCCGCGTATGAAATCACAACCGAACGCGGCATCCCGATGCGCAAGTGTGCCGAGTTTTGGGAGGTATAACCGTGCTATACTACCAACGCCCGCCGCGTTCCATCGTGGGCGCGACGAGTACACCCGGCGCAAGTACAATTTACAAAGCGGACGATATAGCCGCCGCCCTGACTGCGTGGGGCTTGCCCTGCGAATCGGTGGCGGTTGATATTGCCCCGCAAATTTTAACCTATCATTTCAACCTTAAAAACCCGATGCAATGTTCCACGCTCAAACGCTATATCGCCTCTCTTTCTGCCGTTCTGCATACCAAAGCGACGGAAACGGCAAGCGCAAGGGCGCACTTTGCTATAACAATGCAACGCCCGGAACGAGCCTCCGTGCCTTTCGCGGCAACGCTCAAAGAAACAGGCAAGCCCCTTTCTGTTTGTATCGGCTTTGATACGCTCAATAAGCCCGTGATGCTTAACATAGCAAAAGCCCCACACGTTTTAATTGCGGGTGAAACGGGGAGCGGTAAATCTGTTTGCCTGAACACGGTTATAAACGGATTACTATACAACGCTACGCCGAACGACTTGCGGCTATTGATGATTGATACAAAGCGAGTTGAACTTTCTGCTTATGAGGGTTTGCCGCATTTATATGCCCCTATCGCACAAGACGGGGCGGCGGCACTTTATATCGTGCAATCGCTTGAAAAACTGATGCGCGAGCGTATGCAAACAATGGCGGCGGGAAAGGTTAGACATATTGACGATTTGCCGACTAAATACCCGCACATCGTGCTTGTGATTGACGAACTTGCGGATCTTATGCTGATAAACAAGGACGAAATAGAGCCGCTTTTGGTAAGTATTGCTCAATTAGGACGAGCGGCGGGAATCCATTTGATTTTGGCTACACAACGCCCGACCGTAAACGTCGTAACGGGTTTATTAAAGGCAAATATACCGTGCCGCATTGCTTTGCAAACGGCATCTATCCGCGATAGTATGACTATATTAGACCATAAAGGCGCGGAACAACTAACAGGGCGCGGTGATGCGTTACTTAAAGCCCCGGACAGCGTGAACGAAACACGCTTGCAAGTCGCTTTTATAAGCGATAATGAAATTGATAAAATGACAGCGTGGTGGAAAACCTGCGGTGTTATTGACAAATAAATACCTCCATTAAAAGATAACCGCAATCGGCTTTACAGTCAACTGCGGTTATTTTGTTTTGCCTTTCGGGCGGCGGCTAATCGTCGCTTTCAGGGTTATCGAGCAAATATTTTTTCTTTATATCTTCCGGGCTTTCTGCTTCGCCTAATGGGTTTTTAGGCTCTACAACGATTTCTTGCTTGTCGGTGTAGCCGAAATGGTTTTTACCCAAAAATATGCCGCTCACGGGGTTAATTTTGCCGTTCTGCATATAATCTTCCCACATAGCCGCGAGCAAGTCCATAGCCTTTTTGACAATGGGAGAGTGTGTAACACCTCTGAAATTTCCTCTTGACCAATCATAAAGCGTTCTTCTATCAACACCCAAAGCCAAAGCCATACCACTAACCGACGGCTTCATATCATCTTCGGCACACTTATTAAAGTACCACCCTATACGCTCTTCAACCTGTCCCGCATCGCTTATATCTATCGCGGGCAAATTCCACATAGAAAGCGAGTGCCGCAAGTATCGAGCGTTATCGCCGGGGGAAACATCCACATCACCGAATCCACCTGCGCCCGTCGGGTTATGATTTCCACCCCGTTTTTCTGCAACGCCTTTAACCTGTTCTACGGTTAAATCTGTATTGTTTTTAATTTTCTTTTCCATTAGAAACCTCCTGAACTTTTTCTGCGAAAGTGATAAAAGTGGCGATTTTAGCATTTTTCCATAAAGTCCCTTATAGAGAGTAATATATAGAATACTTTACTGAAAAAGCCGAAAAAGCCCACTTTTATCACTTTCATTCTCACTTCTCTTTAATGTCGATACGGATAACTTTTCCGCAACGATAAACGATGATATTGTCTTTTTCAAGTCTACTGCACAAGCCTTTCTGCACGACTTCTACGGCTTGTGCGAGCCATTCTGTATCTATCATTCTTCTGCCTCCTTTACGCCTAACACGAGCGCGATTTTGTCGATTGAGTTTATCTCATATCTGCCGCCGATTACTTTAACGACGGGCGCATTTATGTATTTGCTTTTGTGAACATCGGGGTGAGCCTTGAAATACGGCTCATCATCTTTGTTTGCGGTAATTTGCCAATCCATAACCTGTTCAAGCGGGTATAAATAATGTTGCCGAAAGCCCTCTTCGTCCTTTTTGTATTCTTCACGGTAAAGAGTAATCAGGGTATTATGGGCAATGTACTTTTCTGTAAATTCCCACAGCGGGATAGGGTTTACCTGCGGCGGCTGAACTTTGCCATCTTTTCCAACGATTACGATTGCCATAACACAAAAGATGAGTGCGCCGCCGATAAATAAGCCAACGATTAAACCTATAAAGAAAGCGTTCATTTTAACCTCCTACGATTTGGGGAATAGGGATATACCAAACAATTTTCCAATGATACGGATCGCCCGTCGTGTTTTCTAATTGCTCGATAACATAGCACACGTTTTCTGCAATACTGAAATAGTCCATTTTGTATTGCTTTTCACCGACTTTGAAAACAAGTCCTATTTCCTGTTGCCCTTGATAATCGTTTTTGTATGTAGTCTGTACCGAAAAATAGCCCTCCGCACTATAAAGAAGTTCGCCTGTATATAGGTTGACGAAAGTCATTTTGCGATATACATTGAAATTGTCGGCTTCCTGCTGAATGTTGTGCCGCGTTGTATCGGCTTTATCACACCCGACAAAAGCAAACATTGCCGTAAGCGTGAGCAAAAGCGCAACGATGATTCTGAATAATTTTGTTTTCATTTTTGTTCCTCCTTGAATTTTCGATATTGCCGAGTATATAAATAACTGTCTTTGAAAATATTGTTCACAGCCTTATATAATTTCGGTTCAAACTGTTCTATGCTTTTGAGTTCATTTTCAAAGTTGCTTCCGAACGGGCAACCCGCACACCCCGATCTATTCAACCCGTAAAGGGAATAGCATTTACTATGCTCGATATGCTCGCGTTCTTCAAATATTTTCTTTGTTTCATCCGTGAAGAAAAATATAGGTCGGTATTCCTGACACGCCACTTCGCTTTTATATGTAAAACAATTCTTATATTTTTGTGCGCGGATTCCGCTTTCTGCGCGGCGAATGCCCATACATCTCATATCTGCTTTATTACTTACAACCCAATTTTTTCCAACATCCTTTTTGGCGTATTGACAACATTTAGGACTAATAGGGAATGTAGGCGGGTTAGAAAGAATAAATTCTTTTAAGTAAGCGTTACGACTAATATTAAACCGGGAATTTTTCCCATTAGAATTGCACCACCATTGTAATGCAACTTTGCAATTCGGATAGCGATTATATAAAATGTCAAACGGTTCGTTTTCCCATTTAAACCCGTGTCGCTGTAATCGCTCTATCATTGCGCTCACATATTTAGTTAAAAACGGCTGTCCATATTCTTTGCAACAAAGCGGAACGGGAATAACTGCTTTTAAGCGTTCAATGTGTATTTGATATTTGCTTTCAAGATAAGAAAGGTGGTCGAGGGTTGCTTGCAATTCTATTCCCGTATTGCAAAATACAAAATGGAGTTTTTCTTTCGGCACGGTTTTCAGTAAAACGGCAAGCATATCATCGCTATCGCTTCCACCGCTTATCATTACGCAAATTCTGTTATACCGCAATGTATATGCGGCGGCTTTTTGCAAGGCACTTCCGATTATTGAGAGAGGGTTATTTTCCTGCATTTCGTTTTGCTTCCCCCTCTTCGTATTCTTTTTCGGCTTCTTTATAAGCATCGGTGTAGTTATGATCTATACCGAGTGCATTATTTAATGCAATCTCAAAAATTCTGCATACTCGCCTTAAATATGATACAGTTTCTTTGTCTGTGGATGGTTTTTTGCAAATAATTTCGTCATAAATTTTCTTTGCTGTGTCTTGACAAGCGTGGCAGGTTTTGTAATCTGCACTCTCTGCGCAATCGCCATCAAAACCACAACCCATTTCGCAGGTGTTGCAAATATATTTTGCCATTTCGTTTATCATTTCTTTTCCTGTCATAATATCACCTCGATTTTCTTAACGTGTGTTTTACGGAAAGTCCAATTTTGAGCCTGATAACGGTCGGGCTTCCACTCTGCGCGAGTTAATATTCCCGTTATCGCTGTATCGTCAAAAAGTGTAATTTTCACTTTCTTTCCTAAAAGAGCGTTTAACTCTTCACTTTCGTGTGTGTAATGCTTTTTCATCGTGAACCTCCTTGATATGCTGTTTTGCTTCTGCATAAGCCTGTTTTAGTTCTTCGCACGGCGTGCCGTTGCAATTTGGTTTTGTACAAGAACAGCACAATTTAATTTCACATTCCTGTTTGAAATTCAACGGCGGCTCTTTTGGTTGCGGTTTACCTGTAAGCGGTTGAGTTCCGACAATGGGGTAAAGGCGAAATGTGTTTTTAGTCTTTCTTTGAATCATTGTCGCGCTCCATCCTTTGAATTTCACGGTTTAAATACCACACCGCCTTTTTCAAATCTTCTACTTCTTTGGCGGGGTTTTTCTTCCCGGCGCGGGCTATGTATTTCACCGCGTTGCCGCGATGAAAATTCAGTCCTTTATCTTCAATGAAATCTATGACTTCGATTTTCCCGTCGGTGTAATGTGATGGGTGATTTACAGTATCATATTCCGTGGAAAATTTCTGTTTAAGCGGCTCGTCCGTTTTAGTGTGCCAACCCTTTTTAAAAAGATTCTGCGCCATTTTAAAACAAAAAGTATAAGAATTTTCGGAATCATCGGGCATTTCTTTTAGTGCCGAGTGAAGATCCAACGCAAGCGTTCCAATTTTTTCTGCAAGTGTTAATTTTTCAAATTTATTCATTTTTGAACTCCTTAAATTTAGCGGTCATTTCAGCATTCGTCGGAAAAATACTTTTACTGATAATATGATCGTAAGGGATATTGTTCAATATTGCAAATGCTATTTCTTCTCGCATTCCGTCCGAGATATGGTTGCCGCATACCCATACTTTTGAGCATTTCCGCATCAACTGCTTGCCCATTTCCATTCCCGCCGCCCGTTCTGTCGGATCGTTATCGTTCAAAAACTGCGGGAAAAATAAATGTGGTGCGATAGGGATGTAGCCTTGTCGGCTCGCTACGCGGCAATATGTTTTTGCGTTTTCGATATTGCACAATTTTTGCATTTCATCATCAGAATGAAATGGCGAGCAAATAAACACAAGTTGTTTATCGTTGATTTCAGGCGAACCCTTTTCACAGTTAGGGCAAACCTGCCGTCCCTCCGGGATAATAGCCCCGCACGCAATGCAACGATTGTTGTTCATAAAAACCTCCTAAATCCATTTAATTTCTGTCGTTCCTGTATAGCCCTTTTCCCATACATACCACGCATAGCAAACAGCACCGTGATTAAATTCGCCCTCGCCGTTTTTGATGCAAGAAACCCGCTCGCTAAACACATATACGGTTTTAGGCGGGTATTTGCTGTATAGTTCGGTATATCGAGCCTTACCCTCTAAAAAGGTTAATTTCAGAAACATAAAAACCTTTTTGCCCGGCTTAACTAACTCCAACGCTTTGAGTACAAACTCTTTCGCATATTTGTACGGTGGGTTAGTAAGTATGTCGCAATTAGTAAACCCTTTCGGGAGCGAAGTTGCTTTGAGAAAGTCAATTCCCCCCCCCCGTCGAATAGCCTCTGTCAACGAGGTCGGTGGAATAAACTATGTAGCCGAAATCTTGTAAGCGTTTAGATAAATGCCCCTCGCCGCAAGCACATTCCCATATTAGGGGATAAGGTTTTTCAACGGTCAGTAATTTATCTATCGCCACAGGATCTGTGGCGTAATAATCGTCTTGTTGCCGTTCTTCTTCGGTATGAGAACTTGCGCCGATTATTTTCCATATAGAATTGTAATTGCCTGTCCAATCTTTCATTTTCCACCTCTTATGGTTGCTTTAATTCTATGCCTTTGTAGAACGGGTAGCCGTCCCGTATGACTTTGCCTTGATGCTTTTCAGGGTGTTGTTCCAAACCTGCACTAAACTTTTTTGCGCTACAAACAAAATAACCACTGCTTTTACACCACAGTTTATAAGCATCGTAAAGTGTTTTCGTCCTTGAACCCGTTTCGCTTTCGCGGCAACGTTCTTCGATAAATTGCAAAACAAGGTCATTATCCTTTTCATATTGCTTGATAACTTCTTTCATTTTGTCATTCATCGTTAAGCCGAAACGCTTATACTTGAAATATCCTGCGAGAAGCCAAGTAAATATTCCTTGCATTGCCTCGGGTGTTTTGAACTCCTCTTTTAAGTTTGCATCGCGTTCGGATTCGGAAAAATGTCTGTTAAATTCAATAACACGCACACGGTCAGAAGCGAATAAAGATTTATCTTGCACCGCAGGTAAATCGTTGCACGACAGCCATAAAGTGAATTGAGGGAGGAATGTCATCATAGATTCATAAAGGTTGCGTGCTGTTATTTCTTCACCGCCTGTGAGTTGCTTGATTACTTCTTCATCGAGTTTGCCGTATTGATTACTTTCTGCCATAGAAACAAATCGTTTGCCTTTCAATGCGGCGATTGTAGGCGATGCGGCTTCGGCATTTTTTGCTCTGTCCGATTTGCAAATAATCGAAACAGGGGAAACCGTTGCATAATTGCCGAGCAAATGATGAATTGTTCCGAGAAAAGTAGATTTTCCGTTCCTTGTCGTTCTTCCGTGTAATATGAACATACACTCCTCTTTGCTTACGCCGAGCATTGAATAGCCCATAGCGCGTTGCAAATAGTCAGCCTTTTCTTTATCGCCGCTTGTTATTTCGTCGATAAATCTTTCCCAACGTTCACAGCGAACATCTTCTTTTGTGGTGTACTCAAAATTTGTTACCATTGTGAGAAAATCTCGCCAATCGTGCGGACGAAATTCCATTTTTTCCAAATCGTAAGTTCCGTTAAGGCAGTTAATCAAATTTGGATTCGCATCGAATTTCGCCGCCGGGATAGGTTTTACGCCCGTAGCATCTTTCATAAGTCTATCTCTAAACCTACGGTCGCCCATTTTAGAGATGAATTTTGAATACTCTTTCCGTTTATCGTCATCGACGATTTCGCCGCAATAAAGGCTCATTAAGCGAACAAATTCTTTTATTTTTTCACTTACAAGCAATGCGCCGATGTCCTTTTTCCAATACCCGTTGTCGTAGGTATACCAAGTTTTATTTTCGGGACAGTAGCGAGTATCGTTTTCGTAGCATTCTGAAAAAAGTTCAGCCATTCCGCTTTCGTCCCACGAGTAGCCGCTGTTGTCTGCCTGATACGATTCGGGTTGGGTTTTCTTTATGTAATACATTTTTTCCGACAATTCTTCCGAAAGAATGTACCTGCCGTTTCTCATTTGAAATAGGTCGGATTCTCTATTTTCGGTTTCGTTGACGGCTGTGTTGTTTTTAGCCATTCTGACCTCCGTTTAAGTGTTGCTTTTTGCGTACAATCTGTGCAATAAGCGAATAAATTGAGTTTTCTTTTAAGAAAGGTGAAAGCCGTTCGCTTGCAATAGAATAATAATTGTCATTAAGTTCTACTCCGAAGCCGTTTCTGCCATTTTCGGCGGCTACAAGTAAATGACTTCCACTTCCCATACACGGATCAAAAACAGTATCGTTTTCATTCGTGTTGTCTAAAATCAATTCTTTCAGTAATTCGTGATTCTTTTCCGTCGGGTGAAATTTACTCGTTCCGTTCGGGTGTTTGAACACCACGTTTTTGCACCGGGCATTAAATACTTTTGAGCCTTTCTTTTTGAACCACACAGCAAATTCCACTCCGCTTAAATACACATATTCGCCATTCATAGGCGAGGGGTTAGATTTTTGCCATACGATAGGGCGGCAAGTCCCCCCCCAATCGTTGCGAAAAATTTATAAATATCGCTGAATTGTTCACGCCCACAAAAAATGCAAATATTGTTTTTAGTTACCCTGTAAACTTCCCGTAAAAAGGTATGTAAATCAAAAGTAAGAATGTCGGCGTGTTCTTTATCGAGTTTTCGCAAGCCGTTGTCGGCGCGATTGACTTCATTATACGGAATGTCCGTTAAAGTGAAATCTACGCTGTTATCTGCCATTTTCGGCATTATATTCATACAATCGCCGTGTTTTATGGTTATCATCGTTGATACCTCGTTACGCTGTTTACTATTGTTTCGATTTCTCGTGCGGGCAGGGGTGGCGTACAAGCAATTTTATTGCATTTGAGTAATTCTTCATAGATTTGCTTTTTAGTATATCCCTGCGAATGCAACTGCCCGGCGAGTGAAGTTAATGATTGATTCCGTAAGCCCTGCGGAATCGGCGGGTATGTCGGAGTTAAGACGATTTTTCCGTTTTCGGGCTTTGTAAATATCGGGGAATAAAATGCCGCTTGCTTTGGCGCGTTTCCGTCGTTCGTTTTAACCGTTTCGGGGAAGTATTTTTCAAGCACATAATCTATCGCTTGTTGATTTTCGATAATTTCATCGTAAATGAGTTTTTTCCCCGTTACAATGAAGTATCGTGCCGCTTGATAAATTTCTACACCGTTGCGGTTATTTTTGCCCGTAAACGGCAAATTCCCTTTAAGGTAGATATGAATGCCTCTGCCGCTTTTCGACACTTCTGTAAACGATTTACACGCTTTCATTATGTCGATAGATAAGTCCGAAAGAAAGCCCGTAGAATCAAAGCCCGCATCTATGTCTATACCGACAATTCCGTTATCGTTGAATACAAACCCGATATGATCGTATACACCACTTTCAACCGCTTCTACGGCGGTATCGAAGTCGCTCCACGTTTCGGGGTTGACAGATGATGCGGCTTTGCGTTCCAACGCTTTCATCGGCATTTTGTTATTATTCCACGCACACACCCATTGCGGCAGGTCTTTTAATTCTTTTGGAACTTTCTCATACTTCGCCATATCAAGCCTCGTATTTTGCTTCAAAATAATATTTATCGTCCACGCAAAGAGGAAAACCTTTTATTTTGTCGCTCTTTTTTATTTCGTTTCCTTGATTGATAATCGAGATTGCAATATGTACGGGCATTAAATCGTGAAGCATTTTGCCGCCGCCCGGCATATAAAACCCAACTAATTTATCTTTGTTTACGATAAGTTCAAAATTCATTTTTCTTTTCCTCCTGAATACTACGGATTATTTCTACAAATTCCCCAAGGGTGCGGGGGCGATAAATACGCCCGCCGCACGAGAGAACTTTTTTGCAATGCAATCTCTGCTCCGTTGAATCCGTAAAGGCAAAAGCAATAAACATACCGTTTAAGCAAATTATCAAATCAGGATAGTTTGACGGGGCTTTTACACCACGAGTGTTTATATGAAACAACCCCTCCGATTTGCAAAATTTTATACAGTTCTGTTGAAGATTGCTTTGTTTCACGATTATTTCCTACCCAAAATAGATTGCAGGTCGATTGCGTGCTTCACAGGCTGTGCGCCCGCCACAGGAGCAGTTTTCTTGACCGTCGGGATAGTCGGTGCAGGTTTTACCGAAACGGGGCTTGTAGGGGCTTTAACGACCTTTTCTTCTTCATCGAATCCATCTGCCATTTCCTTTTTCTCAAGTCGTGAAAAAGTTACTGTTTTCGTCGGATCGTTTTTGTTGGGAAGAACATCGTGCGTTACTTCGGCTTTGAAGAAACGCCCTACAAGGTCGTTCGGATCTATTTCTTCAAGGTCGTAATCTTGCAATGCGGTTTTCGCAAGATACGAAAATGCGTTGTTTGCACCGTCGTTTGGCTTGCCGTCGTTGCCGACAAGACTGAAACGCTCGATATGCGTTGCCCCCGAAGCGGTTTTCATAGTGATGTTGAGTTTGCCGAAATCTTCTTTGTATTCGACTGCGGTAATTTGGAAAACGTGAGTTCCCTCCGGGACGATAGAAAAAGTAGTGTTGGAAAGTGCGATTTTTGCCATTTTATTTGTCCTCCTTAATGACAGTTGTTGTTAATTTGTAGGTGGTTGTTTTCTTCGAGTATTTATCCAAAAGCCCGTCAGATTTTAACGCATCTTTATTGACGGAAACGGACTCGCTTCTCGAAAGAGCGAACACATAATGCTTGCCGGGGATAGTTACCTTTTTATCCCCATCACGAAGTTGAGTGATTGCGTGTTCCTTGATTTGATTTTTTATCGCATCAAGCCTGTCGCTATCGGCTTTCATTTCGGCGGTGTTCTTGTCGATTTTCATTTGTAAGTTTTCCGCTTCGGATACAAGAGCCTGAATGTCAGTATCGGGGTTAAGGTTGTTCGTTCTCAAAACTTTGAGAATATCCGCATCGGCTGTTTCGTCGTATTCGGGGGAAACGCCGCCGATAACGTGTATATCCCACCATTTACGAGCGGGAAGTATGTAGTCGCGCTCAAAATTCGGATAGCGTTCGCTCATTGAAAAACAAATGGTTATCGTATTTTTTGCCGACGGCACAAAGTTTTCGGGATGCTCGTAGTCTTTTTCTTCAAGGAAAGAACAAATCATAACAACGCTGTTCGTTCCGCAAAGATAAGCGTATAACGCGGCTTGCAGAGCGTAATATTCGGGAATTTCACCTTGCCAATCTTCTGCGCGTTTCGTGGTCTTAAATTCGAGTACGCAAGTGATTTTGCCGTTTTTATCAACTCTGATTGAGTCCCACATTCCGCCGAAGATTTTATCTTCCGGGAAGAAATCGCCGTAAGTTTTTTTGAAATAATCTGCGCCGAATACATCCGTCGGAGTTTTTATATCCGTCATAAAATATGA
>ERZ808275.740-NODE-740-length-11375-cov-4.915283_pt1 | contig 11375 bp, 9 predicted proteins | sample MGYA00520894_ERZ808275 | MGnify/ENA primary metagenome ERZ808275 (study PRJEB31516, sample SAMN03275598) | gut metagenome | biome: mammalia-associated habitat; material: feces | host: Papio cynocephalus | place: Kenya | collected 2012-08-03 ...
AAAATCCACTTTTTTTGCACTTTTTTAACAAAATTGCAAACACAAGGGGCGGAGTTGGGGGAAATTGTTGTCCTGTTGCTCAGTTTGCCTTCGCAAACTTTCGTCTGACGGACACAATTTCCCCCTTTTCGCACCATACGTGCTCTCTCTTTTCATTCGTTCGCAGTGCGAACTCTCGTGCGAAGTGATTGCTCTCGGAGTAGATAAATAGGTGTATTTTAATATATATCTCGCCCTTTTGCTCAGTTTGTTTCCACAAACCGTACTTTAGGTGGGCAAAAACACGTAGCGCTAAGCGTAAGCAATCATTTACTTAAGAAAAAACTCTTCGAGGCATACTCTTCGCCAAGTGGCTCCCCCCCCTAGATGTAAATGATTTGCTTTAAGCGAGTTTTACGTAGTGTCTTTTGCCCGTACTTTAGGTGGGCAAAAACACGTAGTGCTAAGCGTAAGCAATCATTTACATCTATTTAACTTAAAATATCATTGTTATGTTCTGACATTTGTTGTTCTTTATTATATATTAAAAATGGTTGTGAAAATTAAATTTATTTGATATTATATATAATATGATAGAAGTAAAAGATTTATATTTAAAATATATTCGAGAATATTATGCCTTATATAATATTAATCTAAAAATTGAAGAAGGTGAATGTGTTGCTTTCACTGGAGAAAAACATAGTGGCAGAACAACATTACTTAGATCCATTGCTGGTCTTGAAAAATTTGATAAAGGTGAAATCTTTATAAACGGCCGAGATGTCAAAAAAATTGATTTTAGTACAGATATAAATTTGGGTTACATCCCTGTTGTTCCCGTATTTTTTGATAATAAAAGTGTTTATGAAAATTTAAAGTATATATTAGTGGAACGCAAAATTAATAAAAATGAAATTGAGTCACGTATTAACCAACTACTAATTGATTTTAAGATTGAAAAATATAAAAATATAAAAATACAAGATTTAGATCTATACGAAAAATATTTGATTTCATTTGTAAGGCTTTTATTAAGACCAATTAATATTTTGTTAGTTGACAATATATTTAGTAAATTAAATTCAGACGAGGCAAACGCATTCATAACCTTAATAAAAGACTATTTTGTTTCAAAAAATGTAACAACTATTATAGTAAGTGACAAATTTGAGGACGTAAAGGACATTTGCACAAGAGAAATACATTTTGTTTCAGGAAGTATTGTTTAAAATAAGTACACAAAAGAATATGTTTAACTACTATAAAAAATAAGGAAAATTGTTATTATTTTCAATTTTCCTTGTTTTTTTTATCTAGTTTTGTTGCAAATTTGCATTTTTGCTTTATTTAAATTTTTTAAACACACCACTTTTGTAAGAAATATTATGATATAGTTGAAAGTTAAACTATTTTTTAATAAATATTTTCTAAAAATTCAATATCTAACTTTGAGTCTTGCTTTTCTCGCAAAAGTTCATTTTTTACATTTTCAACCACAGTTAAAATATAATTTTTATAGTCGTCATTAATTTTAACACCTGTTTTTTCTACATTTTTAAAAGCGGTTTTAACATTCAAATCAGTTAAAGTGCTATCTAAAACATTTTGCAAATCTGGATATTTTTTTGCATAAGCAATAAGATTTTCAACATTATTTTTAAATTGCTTTGAAGTTTTAACATACTCACTGTCAAAGGTAAATATTTTACTTAAATAGGAATATTCATATAAAACATCTCTCATAGAGAGTGTTTCTCCATAATTATATTCTAACCAATCAATCATTCTTTCACCACAGAAAGCAAATTCATTATCTATTAATTTAGCAGTTGTTAATGTTTTAGATTTTTTATCATAAATAAAATTAATATTTCTAGCATTTCTGTCAGTTTGTAAAGTTAATGTATCAAATAAGATGATTTTATAAAGATTTATTATAACTTCCTTTTTATTGATGTTTACTCCATTGTTTTTATAAATATCAATACAATTTGCACAATCAATTAAATTTGGTTTTGCATTTTTATCAACCTTTATAAACTCAGAAAGATTAATTAATCTATTATTTCCAACAATATCATAAGAAAGAAGTCCGGTTAAATTATTTATACTAGCAATTTCATACTCTGCACACTCTAAATTAATTTGATTACAAAGTTGATTGCATAAAAGTTCATTAACAATTCTTATGTTTTTAATCTCAACTCCAAACTCACTGTCAAAAGATTTAAATATGGCTTTACCTTTTGGAGTAACAAACCATATGTTCCCAAAAGATTTTGTTGAAATACCAACCTTCTCACCTTTTAATGATCTAGGTTTTGTTTCAAGAATGCCAAGATTAATACCTTTAACCAACTTGATATTGTTATACTTATTTAAATTTTTCAGAATACCTTTTGTTATCATTTTAAGTCCTCAATAGCTTTAGCTTTATTTTCTGCATTATAAATGTAACTACCAGAAACAATAATATCTGCACCTAATACTTTTAAATTTTTAGAAACTTCAGGAGTAATACCGCCGTCAACTTCAATTTTAAAATGTGCACCATAATCATCTCTAATTTGTTTTAGTTTTTTTACTTTATAATAGGTACTTTCTTTAAATGGTTGACCACTAAGTCCTGGAAACACACTCATTACTAAAACCAAATCCGCATAAGCAATGTAAGGCATAACTTCAGTGATTTCCGTATCAGGATTAATTGCAATACCAGCAATTGCATTGTTTTTGCTAATCAACTTTAAACATTTAATTAAATTTTTTTTATTTTTGAAAGCCTCATAATGAACAGTAACAATTTGTGCGCCTGCTTTTATATATTTTTCAACAATTTTTAAAGGTTCATTGACCATTAAATGAACATCTAAAGGTAAAAGAGTTTTTAAGTATATTTTTTTTATGATATTTTCATCTATTGAATCTTTGCATACAAAATTTTTATTCATTACATCACAATGAATAAAGTCTGCACAATCATTTAGTCTTCTAACATAAGACAATAATTCTTCTTGAGGAACAGGATCTGTTGACGGAGCAACTTTTAAAAAATTAACCATGCGTTTTTACCCACTTATCATTTAATACTTTATATATATCTTTATATCTTAAATATCTATTTTTGTCAAGTTTACCACAATCAACAAGTTGTTTTATTTTACAATCACTTATAGGTTCCTTAATATGTAAGCAAGATTTATACTTACATTTGTCCATAAACTGAACATAATCGGGATAATAATATGGTAATTCATAATAAGCAATAGGCAATAATTTTTCATCTAAACTTGTAAAACCAGCAGTATCAGTGATAAAACAATCGTCTTCGCAAAATATTTCACAATGCCTAGTTGTGTTTTTACCTTTTTGATTTTTAATTGAAATCTCACCAACAGTACTTGCATATTTTTTTAGTAAACTATTCACAAGCGCTGACTTTCCAACAGCCGACTGTCCAGCAAAAGCACAAACCTTATTTTTTAATATTGTTTTTAATTTGTCTACCCCTTCATACGTAAGAGCATTTGTAAAAATGATATTTTTAACAACTTTTCCATAGACATTTTTTACATAATCACAAATTCCCGAATCTATATCAATTTTATTGACAACAATAATAGGCTCAACACCATAACATAATGAAAATAAAATCAATTTATCTACAATATTAAAATCTGGCTCAGGTATTTGGGCTATTGTTATAACTAAAACATCTAAATTGCAAAGAGGAGGTCTTATAAATTGATTATTACGCTTTTGTATGGATTCAATAGTTGCAGGATTATTAGCATTATCAATTATAACCTTGTCACCAACAAAAATGCCATCAGATTTTAAGTTTTTTCTAGCAACACAATCAAAAATGTCGTTTCCCACTCTAACCCAAAATTTATCTGCCAATTTTTTTACAACAAGCCCCTGCATTAAAACTCCTTTTTATTATACTTCTTCATTTTTTAAAATTTTTGCTCTTAATTGTCCACAAGCACCTTCAATATCTGCACCCATGGTACGTCTAACCGTAGCAGAAATACCATTTTTTTCTAATCTATCAGCAAAAGCATATGCTTTTTTTCTGTTAGTCCCCGTCATACCACGTTCTTTAACTTCGTTTAATGGAATCAAATTAACGTGACACGCTAAACCTTTTAAAAGTTTAGAAAGTTCATCCGCACAATAAAAAGAATCATTTTCTCCACTTATCAATGAATATTCAAAAACAATTCTTCGTTTTGTTTTGTTAAAATAAAATTTTACCGCATCTATTAATTCTTTTAAAGAATATTTGTTTGCAATTGGCATTATTTTTTTACGCATTTCATCATTTGGTGCGTGAAGTGAAATAGTTAAAGTTATTTGTAAATTTAACTCTGCCATTTGACGAATTTGTGGAACAAGCCCACAAGTAGATAAAGATATGTTCCTTTGACTAATGTTTATTCCATTTTCAGCGGATACTAAATTAAAAAACTTTATCACATTATCATAATTGTCAAGAGGCTCTCCACTGCCCATTAAAACAACATTAGTAACTTTTCTATTTTTTAAATCACCGCCATTATCTCTATTTACAAAAAGCACTTGTGCTAAAATTTCCCCTGCAGTTAAATTTCTAATTAATCCGCCCAAAGTACTAGCACAAAATTTACAACCCATTCTACATCCTACTTGCGTAGAAACACAAAGCGTATTTCCATATTTATAACTCATAAATACGCCCTCGACAATATTATTGTCTGCAAGTTTGTACACATATTTTATTGTGCCGTCTTTCCCAATTAATTTAGTATGGAGTGAAATAGGAGTATCAACAAATCTTTCCAAAAGTTTTTCTTTTAATGCTTTGGAAATATTAGAAATTTCACTTATTTTCTTTCCGCTATATACACCTTCAAAAATTTGTTTGGCTCTAAACTTTGGCTCGCCTAGGTCTAAACAAACCTTTTCAACTTCAGAAAAATCATAGTTTAAAAGAGTATCAAACATTTAAAACTCCTTTTTCTGGTAATGATTTTCCATTTAAATAACTTTTAGCCAACATCCTTTTTGAATTTGGTGCAGTCATTTCTAAAACTTCCACCGCCCCGTCTTTACATTTTATAATTAATCCCTTTTTACTTGATGCAAAAAGAATTGTACCATTAACCTCATCACCAGTATAACATATTGATTTAGCGTTAAAAACTTTGTACGTTTCATTATTTAACTTAAAAAGTGCTATTGGATTTGGATTTAATCCTCTAACAAAATCAACTATTTCTTTACCAGTTTTGTTAAAATCTATAAAACAATCCTCTTTTTTAAACATTTTAGTATGGCTAGACTTATCATTATCTTGAGGAGTAAAAACTGCTTTGCCGTTTTCAATTAATTCTAATGCTTCAACAATAAGTTTTCCACCCAAAATTGATAACTTTTCGGAAAGCGTACCATATGTGTCATCTTCTTCAATTTTAGTCTTGGCAGAAATTAATATATCACCAGTATCAATACCCACCTCGGTTTTCATAATTGTAACCCCAGTGTACTCATCACCATTTATTATCGCTTGTTGTATTGGAGATGCACCTCTATATTTAGGCAAAAGTGAGCCATGAACATTGATAATTCCATAAGGACAAATGTCTATTATTTCTTGACTTAATATTTGACCATATGCAGCGGTCACCATAATATCCGCATTAAAGCTTTTTAAAACTTGTACGCCCTCAGTTTTAATTTTAGCAAATTGATACACATTTAAATTTTTACTTTCAGCAAATGTTTTTACAGGCGGAGCAACCATTTTGTTGCCTCTTCCACTTGGTTTGTCAGGTTGACAAACAACACCAACTACCGTATGCCCGCTGTTTATTATCTCCTTTAAAACATTAACTCCAAATTCTGGAGTTCCTAAAAAAATTACTTTCATAAAATCCTTTTTTAATTAACTTTTTTGTTGTTCTACTCTATCCAAAAATAAAATACCATCAAGGTGATCAATCTCGTGGCATAAACATCTAGCAAGCCATTTTTCCCCTGTCACTTCAATATTATAACCAAATCTATCTTGTGCTTTAACTTTTACTTTAAAAGGACGTTTAACATACTCGCGTATTTTTCCACAAGACAGACACCCTTCTTGCTCAACATCCTCTCCTTCTGCACTCACAATTACAGGATTAATAAGTTCAAAAAACATATCATTAACATCCATAATAACAACGCGTTTTAAAACCCCAACTTGAGGAGCAGCCAATCCCATGCCGTCATACTTATACATAGTTTCTCTCATATCATCAAGTAGTTCTGAAAGTTTCTCGTCAAATACAGTAACAGTTTTACTTTTTTTCTTTAAGAGTTCATCCCCTCTCATAACAATTTTTCTTACAGCCATTTTAATTCCTTTTTATTTAACTTTTAAAGTATACATAATTTTGAGAAAATAATCAACTATAAAGATGTAAATGATTGCTTTCACTTTGAGCTTCGCTGGTAGTCCACCAAGTGACGGACTACCGCTTCTCGAGTGTCGTTCAATCAAAGCATTTACATCTAGGGGAAAGCCACTTGGCGAAGAGTATACCTCGAAGAAATTTCCACATTTGTAAATGATTGCTTAAGGCTCAAGCACTTCGCATTTAACCACCAAGTGACGGTTAAATGCTACGTAAAACTCGCTTAAAGCAAAGCATTTACATCTTAGATAAGAATAGGACTATTTATAAAAAGAAAACAAAGCCACTTGGCGAATGCATAGGTATCAAAGATAAAGTTGTTTCACTCCCCTGCCAAGGGGAGGTGGCTTGCAAAAACTTGCTTTTTGCAAGACGGAGAGGTTTTCTTTAATTTTTTACTCCTTTTGCCTTGCGGGAGGTGGCAAACGAAGTTTGACTAAAGAGGTTTTTAGTTAAATAAAGACAACTATGCGTGTTAAAGAAATAAAAGTCATTCAAAGACGTTTCACTCCCCTGCCAAGGGGAGGTGGCTTGCAAAAACTTGCTTTTTTCAAGACGGAGAGGTTTTTAGTTAAATAAAGACAACTATGCGTGTTAAAGAAATAAAAGTCATTCAAAGACGTTTCACTCCCCTGCCAAGGGGAGGTGGCAAAAATGCAAATTTTTGACGGAGAGGTTTAAGTTTTCTTATTAATAAAAAAACTCCGAATAAGTTCGGAGTTAAAAAATTTATTTTTTCTAATAATTATTAGGACTTTTTTACTTTATTTTGCTTTAATTATTTAAGAGAAACTACAAATTTAGGTGTGAAGTTTGCAGTTGCATTTTTATTAAAGTCTTTAGTTACATCTTTAAGAGTGTAAACAACTTTGTATGTAGCAACATCTGTACCATCAGTAGCACTTGTAGCTGCAATTTCTTTTGTTGCTTCACCATCAACAGTGACATTTACTGAGCTTGTAGCGTCATCCACTGGTCCATCATTTATAGCAAGAGCAACAGCATATTGACCTAAGTTTGTGATTTTTACTGTGTAAGTAATAGTGCTATCTGCTGCAGCACCAACTTGGAAAGCATAAGTTCCTAAATCAATTGTTTTGTTAATATCTGCATCAGCTGTTCCTTGTGTAGCAGACCATGTCCAAGTTCCTTTTGTTTCATTGTTTGCAGTATCAGCATCTGGAGCTGTACGAGTAACTGTGTCAGGATCAGAAGCAGTAACTGATACATCAAATTTTACGTTTACGTTACCGCTGACAACATATGAAACTGTTGATGTTAAGCTCAAATTTGAAGTTCCAGCAGCGTATACACCAAATGCCATAAGCGCAACTGCTAAGCAAAGTGATGCGATTGTTGAAAATAATTTAATTCTTTTTTTCATTTTATCCCCTCTTTTTATTAATAAAAATTTTGTCAGTTTATCATTACAAATTTAAGTTGCAGTCCTAAAACAATTTAAATAAGCAGTGATTAATTAACATCAAAAAGTTTGATGTCAATTTAAGCAATCAAGATGACTAATCTTTTGCTTTAAATCAAAACAATTACTTTGTAACCATTTGATTACTCTCATTATAATTTATCATAAAAATACTGTCAAACAAATTTAGTCAAATTTTTACATTTTTTTTAAAAATCATTTTTTTAGATAAAACATTAATAGGTCTTTACCACCAAGATGTAATTATTTTTTTGTTTTTACAAATTTTCAACTTATCCTTACTTTCCCTCTCCTGCCAAGGAGAGGAAAAATAATGATTAATCAATAACATTATAAATTATAATTCTTCGAAGAACGCTCTTCGCCAAGTGGCATATTACTTTTCTTAATTAATGCTAATTTTTATTTAAAAAAGGTTTGTGCCTTTTTAATTATCCTTATTCTTCCCTAGATGTAAATGTTTTGCTTTAAGCGAGTTTGACGAGAGTGTTTGCCCGTACTTTAGGTGGGCAAAATGCGAAGTGCAAAGTGAAAGCAATCATTTACTTAAGAAAAAACTCTTCGAAGCACTCTCTTCGCCAAGTGGCATATTCCCTCTAGATGTAAATGTTTTGCTTGAACGATACCCGAGTAGCGGTAGTCCGTACTTTAGGTGGGCAAAATGCGAAGTGCAAAGCATAAGCAAACATTTACATCTGTTTTATGTCATACTCGATGGATTTATTTCAACAAAAAAACTAACCTTATGGTTATAGCACTCATCACAAACAGAATATATTTTGTTAATTATTTCAAATTCTCTGTCTTTTTTTAATCTAATTAAAATCTGATATCTATATTTATTTTTAATTCTTGTTATAGGAGATTTCATTGCATCATAATAAACAAAATCATCTTTATAAAGATTTGCTAAATCAAATATTTTATTATAACATTTTTTAACAACTTCAAGTACCAAATCATTGTTTTCGCTGGTAAAAAGAAGTCTAATAATTGTTGTAAAAGGAGGGAAAAGAGCTGTTTCTCGTAAATTTATCTCTTTGTTATAAAAACCTTTATAGTTGTAATTTGCAATGAATTTATAACAATAATGTCTAGGAGCATAAGTTTGCAAAATCACCTTTCCTTCATCATCACTTCTGCCTGCTCTGCCTGCCATTTGAGTAATTAATTCAAATGTTCTTTCTGTTGATTTGTAATCGCTTTGATACAAACTTTGGTCTGCATCCACAATGCCAACGACTGTAACATCCTTAAAATCGTGTCCTTTTGCAATCATTTGAGTGCCAACCAAAATGGCTGGTTTTGTTTCTCCAAACTCTTTTAAGATTTTTTGATAAGAATTTTTTGCGGAAGTAGTGTCATTGTCCATTCTTAAAACTTTAACATCTGGAAAATATGTTTTAAGAGTTTCAACAATTTTTTGAGTGCCCACTGCCCCTTGTTTTATTCTTTCCGACCCGCACGAAGGACATTTTGTTAAAACTTTATATCTTTTACCGCAGTAGTGGCATTTTAACATATTATCTTCTTTATGATAAACTAAACTCACATCACAATCGGTGCATTTAGCGACATATCCACAATCCATACAACGCATAAAAGAAGAAAAGCCACGTCTGTTAATGAACAACATTGCTTGTTTTTTATTTTTTATGCAATTATCTAATTCATATAAAAGCGTTCTTGAAAAAATACCAGTATTCCCAGCACGAATTTCTGATAACATATCAACGATTTGTATTTTAGGCATATCTTTTCCGTTAATTCTAACTGGCATTTCAATTAAGTTATAAATGCCCCTATCTGCCTTTAAAAAACTATCTAAACTAGGAGTAGCACTTCCCAAAACCAATGGACATTTATTATAATTTTTCCTAAATTCAGCTACGTCTTTGGTAAAATATCTTGGATTAGATTCACTATTGTAACTTTGTTCGTGTTCCTCATCAATAATAATAACTCCCAAGTTTTGTACAGGAGCAAAAATGGCAGATCTTGCACCTACAACTATTTTAGCTTGATTTAACCTAATTCGTTTCCATTCGTCAAATCTTTCACCACTTGAAAGACCGCTATGTAAAATTGCAACCAAATCTTTAAATCTAGCCTTAAAGTTTGACAAAACTTGCGGTGTTAAAGATATTTCTGGAACAAGCATAATTGCAGTTTTGCCTTCTTTAATTATATTTTCAATGACGCTCATATAAACTTCTGTTTTACCAGAGCCAGTTACCCCAAACAAAAGATGCGTTTTATCCCTTTTGGATAAAATTTCATCAATTGCTTTTTGTTGCAACTTAGAGTGTTTAACCTTTTTATTTTCAACCGACAAAAAATCTGGACTTCTAAAATAGTCTTCTTTTTTTTCTATTAAATAGCCACTTTCAATAAACTTATTAACTGCAACTAAACTATAAGCATTATTCAAATCTGTTTTATAGTATTTTTTATTTTTTTCTAAAAAATTAAGTAAATTCAACTGATTTTTAGCATTTTTTCTAATTTTTACAAAGATTTCTTCTTTATTTCCAACAAATTCCAATACGGCTTTGCTTAAACTTTTCACCTTACCAGTTCGCATTTCACTAGGAATAAAAAGCCTTAAAACATCAATATATCTTAAATGATAAAACTTGCACATCTTGTGCAATAGTTCAATCATTTCCTTAGTTATAACTGGAAAATCATCAACTGGTTTTAATATTTTTTTTACTTTTGACTTGTCATAATCTGTTGTTTCTTTAACTCGAATAATAAAACCTTCAATGCTGAATTTTCCAAAAGGCACCAAAACTCTGCACCCCTCACCAACATCAAAGCCTGTAATATCATAATCATATATTTTATCAACCGCACTTGCGGATATATCTACAATCACTTCTGCAAACATTGGTTTAATTATATACTACCAAATATTATTTTGCAAATCCTTCAGTAAAAATAATGAGAGTTGTAAAATTATTTTTTGTATTTACAAATTTTCAACTTATCCTTAGTTTCCCTCCCCTGCCAAGGGGAGGTGGCAAAAATGTAAATTTTTGACGGAGAGGTTCCCCTACTTTCCCTCCTTTTGCCTTGCGGGAGGTGGATTGCAAAAACTTGCTTTTTGCAAGACGGAGAGGTTTTTGTTAATTAAAATCACTTATGTTTGTTATAGATGTCAAAAGTTTCCATAGGTGTAAAAATTAGTTAAAGTTGTTTTACTCCTTTTGCCTTGCGGGAGGAAAAACTTTTACAGTTTGTGATTGTGAATATTTGTTTGTGGTTGATTTTAATTTGGTCAACCTCTCCGTCTTGCATTACTGCAAGCCACCTCTCCTTTGCAGGAGAGTAAAACATCTTTGTTAAACTTTGAATTGTTATGATTTGCTTAAAGCGAGTTTGACGAGAATGTTTGCCCGTACTTTAGGTGGGCAAACATTCGAGTATAAAGCGTAAGCAAACATTTACAAATGTGATAATTCTTCGAAGCATACTCTTCGCCAAGTGGCTTCTTTCCCCTAGAT
>ERZ808275.741-NODE-741-length-11372-cov-6.172042_pt1 | contig 11372 bp, 12 predicted proteins | sample MGYA00520894_ERZ808275 | MGnify/ENA primary metagenome ERZ808275 (study PRJEB31516, sample SAMN03275598) | gut metagenome | biome: mammalia-associated habitat; material: feces | host: Papio cynocephalus | place: Kenya | collected 2012-08-03 ...
AATTATTTTCGCTAACTTTGCACAAAATTGCATTTGTTATTGGACAGTACAAAAGAGTATACAACACAAAGTCCAAATCATAATCATTTTAATAAATCCATTTTGTATGAAAAAACTTTTTATTATGCCAATCCTCGCTATTGCGATGATTAGTTGTGCCCCGTTGGCAAAAACCTATCAGGCGGATGATTATCAGACTGCCGAGCCCGCCGTATCCGTATTATCGGCTGTGTATGCTGAATTGGATGTTACCCCCAAGCGTATCTCTTATGCGGAACGGGTGGAGAAAGACATTACCACAATGACCAATCAGGAGGTACAGCAGATGGTGGAGCAGGAGAAAAAGGTTACTATGGCGAATGCCATTCGCAAGTATGATGCAGACCTGCTTATTGCACCCAAGTTCCATATCTCTACCAAGGATAACCGTGTAATTATTATGGTAGAAGGTTATCCTGCCACTTACAAGAATTTCCGTAATGCTACTGCAGAAGATGCATGGATACTGCAAAAGGCGGAAACGGAAACCACTGCGCCTGCAACTAAAGGCAGCATATTTTCCAATTTGTTTCATAAATAAAGCATACTTGTATGAAAAGTATATATGGAATGATAGGTTTGCTGTGCCTCTGCTCTGTATCAGTTATAGCCGGCAAACATAAAGTGCTGGCTACGGATCCGGTTCGGCATACTGTGGTCAATGCGTCAGAGGTTACAGGTACGCAGGTGTCTGATGCTTCGCAAGGCATATACAAACATACCCCCCTGGACGTAGTGGCGCAAGAAAGTCAGACTGACCAATCCTCCGCTGTTTCCGAACCCGCTGCCGCCAAGGTGTATTTCACTATAGAGACAGTTACTGACCAAACCGAGATGGCTTCCGAGCAAGAACTGGAATGGATCAACCATGATGCAGCCGAGATATACAACCTGTATAGCAACAAGCATGATGGCATACTCTATAAGAGTTATCGTTTTGCAGCCAAGAAAATGTATGCTGCCCCTACTCGCAAGAATATCAATACGTTGTCCCGTATCAATAAGATAATGGTTAGTTGTGCCTATGACAGGCAACAGCAAAAAGTGCTTACCCAATCTCTTAAAAATACAGACACTACAGATGCCAACGCCATCATACGTATTTTTCTTGCAGAATAAAATGCAGAATAAAGTGTAGAATAAAGTATAGAATAAAGTGTAGAATAAAGTATAGAATAAAGTGTAGAATAAAGTGTAGAATAAAGTGTAGAATAAAGTGTAGAATAAAGTGTAAATAAAGTGTAACGACGATTGATTGTACTTAAAAAAACTCCCGCCTGACAAAGTCAAGCGGGAGTTTTTTTGTATAAGTAATAAAATTTACTTGCTCAGAACCAAAGCCACATTCACGGCGCAAGCCACGGTGCAACCTACCATCGGGTTGTTGCCGATGCCAAGGAATCCCATCATCTCTACGTGTGCCGGAACAGATGAGGAACCTGCGAACTGTGCGTCAGAGTGCATACGACCCATCGTGTCGGTCATACCGTACGAAGCGGGACCTGCAGCCATATTATCGGGGTGCAACGTACGACCTGTACCGCCACCTGAAGCCACCGAGAAATACGGCTTGCCGGCCTGGATACGCTCCTTCTTGTAGGTACCAGCCACAGGGTGCTGGAAGCGGGTCGGGTTGGTGGAGTTGCCCGTGATGCTGACATCTACGTTCTCGTGCCACATAATAGCCACGCCCTCACGTACATCGTCTGCACCATAGCAGTTCACTTTTGCACGTGGACCATTCGAGTATGCCTTGCGGCGTACCTCTTTCAGTTCGCCCGTGTAGTAGTTGAACTCAGTCTGTACGTAGGTGAAGCCGTTGATACGGCTGATAATCATGGCAGCGTCTTTGCCAAGACCGTTGAGAATGATGCGGAGCGGCTTCTTGCGCACCTTGTTCGCCATCTCGGCAATCTTGATGGCACCCTCGGCAGCAGCGAAACTCTCGTGTCCTGCGAGGAAAGCAAAGCACTCGGTGTTCTCGTGAAGCAGACGTGCTGCCAAGTTACCGTGACCAAGACCTACCTTGCGGTCGTCAGCCACGCTGCCCGGGATACAGAAAGCCTGCAAACCGATACCGATAGCCTCGGCAGCCTCGGCGGCGTTCTTGCAACCTTTCTTCAGTGCGATGGCACTACCTACCACATACGCCCACTTGGCGTTCTCGAAGCAGATGCGCTGCGTCTCCTCGCACGTGAGGTAGGGGTCCAAACCATATTGCTCGCAAATCTGATTTGCTTCTTCAATGCTCTTGATACCATTGGCATTCAAGGCTGCCAAGATTTGCTTCTCGCGACGGTCTTGGCTTTCAAATTGAACTGGACGAATCATAGTCTTACTCCTTTCTTGGGTCAATAGATTTCACTGCGCCCTGCTCTTTGGTCGTGCGACCATAAGTGCCGGTTACTTGTTTGAGAGCCTCATCAGCGGGAACACCTTTCTTGATAGCGTCCATGAATTTGCCCATGTGCACATATTCGTAGCCGCATACCTCGTTGTCCTCGTCGAGGAACTGTTTGGTGATATAGCCTTCGGTCAGTTGCAGGTAGCGTACGCCTTTCAATTTCGTGGAGAAGAGCGTTCCGTTTTGGCTTACCAACCCTTTGCCCAGGTCTTCCAAGCCTGCACCGATAGCCAAGCCGCCCTCGGAGAAAGCCGACTGACTACGACCGTAAACAATCTGGAGGAACAACTCGCGCATAGCGGTGTTGATAGCGTCGCAGACGAGGTCGGTGTTCAGTGCCTCAAGAATGGTCTTGCCCGGCAGAATCTCTGCTGCCATAGCAGCCGAGTGGGTCATACCCGAACAGCCGGTGGTCTCAATGAGAGCCTCTTCGATGATACCGTCTTTTACGTTCAGCGTCAGTTTGCAGGCACCCTGTTGGGGAGCGCACCAACCCACACCGTGGGTCAAACCTGAAATGTCTTTGATCTCGGTAGCCTTCACCCACTTGCCCTCTTCTGGGATGGGAGCCGGTCCGTGATTCGGACCTTTGGCTACAACGCACATTTCTTGTACTTCTTTACTGTAAATCATGTTTATTGTGGTTTATTGTATTGTTTGTATTTTGCAATACGTAACTTTTTACCCCGCAAAGATACGGCGATTTTTTGAATTATACAACAAAAAAGCGCAAAACGCCCACTCCACTTTGCGAAATAACTCCGTGAACCTCTCGGCATAGTCGGCTGAACAACCCGATAATCACCCGATAATCACCCGATAATCACCCGATGAAGTCAGCATCAGGGTATATAAAAGGTACGTATCGAATCGCATACGTGGCGGGGATTGCGAAGCAGAGGACGGGTGGAGTAGAAACACTCGCCCGTTATCTCGGGTATGGTGCGGTTGAGGCGCATCTGGCGGCTGATTTCGTTGCCGGTGCGCCAAGCCGCAGTTTCTTTTTGCCCCTCAAGGCGATAGGGTGCCATACCGATATAGAGTTTGCAGCCTGCGCTATGCTCCGCCCACCAGTGTGCCAGCACCTCGTAGTCGGCGGCGGGCTTGCCTATCTCCCAGTAGAGTTGGGGCATTACATAGTCAATCCACCCCTCTTGCATCCACAGCAGCACATCGGCATAGAGGTCGTCATAGTTGGTGATTCCCGCCCTGGTGGCACTGCCGTTGACCGAATCACGGCTCAGGTTGCGCCAGACGCCGAAAGGCGAGATACCGAACTCCACTTCGGGCTTGAGTGATTGGATGGCTTGGTGTATCTCCCGGATAGCCATATTCACGTTGTTGCGCCGCCAGTCGGCTATGTTGTCGAACCCGCGCGGGTTGTCCTTGAAGGTCTGCGTATCGGGTATCTGCTGTTTGCCTGCGGGGTAGGGATAGAAATAGTCGTCCATGTGAATGCCCTGTATGTCGTAGCGGCTCACGATGTCTTCCACCACCATACAGATCCAGTCGCGTGTATCGTCCAAACCGGGATTGAAGTACCACTGTCCGTTGTATTGCCAAAACCATTCGGGATTGCTTTTGAATATGTGGTTCTGCCACATAGCCGTAACAGGTGCTTTGGCGAGATTAACACGGTAGGGGTTGAGCCATACGTGTACATCCATATCGCGCTTGTGCGCCTCTTCTGTCACAAACTCCAGCGGATCCCATTCCGCTTGTCCGCCCCATACGCCTTGACTGCCTGTCAGCCAGTTGCTGATCGGCTCCAATTCCGACAGATAGAGCGCATCGGCAGTAGGACGCACCTGAAAAATGATAGCATTGATACCTATACTATGCAACGAATCCAAGAGGAAAAGCATCTCCTCCTGTTGTTTCCCGGTGTTGCCTACCGCCTCGGGTGTGGGCCAGTCGATATTCGCCACAGTGGCAATCCACGCTCCGCGAAACGTGATGCGGTCGTTTGCCGGCAGGCTGTCCGCCTGACCGTACATACTGGTATAAACCAACAACAAAAACAGGATGCCGCAAATTCGTTTCATATACTTTGGAAAAATAGTGTGCATTACGCATTGTGCATTACGCATTGTACAACCCCGTCCTCTACGTGGAAAACCCGTGCTTCGGGGTTCGGACGGAGGATGTCGGTAAGGTGCTGGCGGTCGGTGTCGGTGATGAATATCTGCCCGAAGCGGTCGCTGTTCACCAGGCGCACGATACGCTCTACCCGCTCGCTGTCCAGTTTGTCAAATATGTCGTCCAGCAGCAGAATCGGTTTGCCGAGATAGAGTGCTTGTGCCAGTTTCATTGCCAGCAGGTAGGTCTTCTGTTGCCCCTGCGAGCCGACACGCTTCAGCGGATATTCGCCCAGTAGCATCTCAATCTCGTCCTTGTGAATACCCTGACTGGTCCAGCCGAGTATCAGGTCGCGCTGCCGTGTGCGTGCGTATGCCTCCGGCAGGTTGCGGTCGGACAACTGACTGATATACTGCAAACCGACCGTCTCTTTGCCTCCGGAAATCTCGCTGTACATCTCCTGGAACAGCGGAATAAACTGTTCCACAAAGACGGTCCTCTCCTTATATATATATTCTGCCAATGGGGTCATCTGCATTTCCAGTACCTCGAACAAGTCCCATGGCACTTGCTCCTGCTCGGCATATTGTTTGAGCAAGGCATTGCGCTGTTTGAGCAAGGCATTGTATCGGCTCAGTTGCTCGAGATAGGTCTTGCTGCATTGCGAGATGACCACGTCCAGAAACCGCCGCCGCTCCTCGCTGCCGTCTTCTATCAACGCCCCGTCCTGCGGACTGACCATCACCAGCGGTATTAAGCCGATGTGGTCTATCAGGCGTTTGTAGTCTTTCTTGCCAAGCCGGAACTGCTTCTTCTGCCCCCGCTTTATCCCGCACGAGATAAGGATTTCCTCCTCTTCGTTGTGCATTGTGCATTGTGCATTATGCATTGAATATGCCCCCTGCACCATGGCCATATCTTCGCCGTGGGTGATGTTCATCGAGTCGGTGGCGTTGTAGGCGGACTTGGCAAAACTGAGCAGATAGATGGCATCAAGGATATTGGTTTTGCCCTGTCCGTTAAGTCCGACAAAGCAATTCAGTTTCTCCGCAAAGCCCAACTGTGCCTCGCGTATATTCTTGTAATTGAGTATGTTCAGTTCTCGGAGAAACACTTTTTCTAATTAGGAATGAATAATTATGAATTAGGAATTAAAAGAGTATCGGATAAATTCTCATAATTCCTAATTCCTAATTCATAATTCCTAATTCGTAATTATGCATATAACTCCACGTCCTCTCCGGTGATCGTACTGCCGGCAAGGATGATAAGACGTTCTACTACGTTGCGCAACTCGCGCACATTGCCCGTCCACTCGCGTGCCTGTAATGCCGCAATGGCATCATCTGCAAAAGTCTTGGTGGCAATACGCTGCTCGCTGCATATCTGTTCGGCAAAATAACTGACCAGTAGCGGAATATCGCTCACGCGCTCTTTGAGGCTCGGTACGTGGATAGGGATGACATTCAGGCGGTGGAATAGATCCTCACGGAAACGTCCGGCGGCAATCTCGCATGGCAGGTCTTTGTTGGTGGCTGCCAGCACACGTACATTCACTTTGATAGGTTTGTCGCTGCCTACGCGGGTAATCTCGTTTTCTTGCAGCGCACGCAATACCTTGGTTTGCGCTGCCATCGACATATCGCCGATCTCGTCGAGGAAAAGCGTGCCTCCGTCGGCTTGCTCGAACTTGCCCGCACGGTCTTTGATGGCTCCGGTGAACGAACCCTTGATATGCCCGAACAGTTCGCTTTCGATCAGTTCGCTCGGTATAGCGGCGCAGTTTACCTCCACCATCGGTTTGTCTGCACGGCTGCTGCCTTCGTGGAGCAAGCGTGCCACCACCTCTTTGCCCGTGCCGTTGGCACCTGTAATCATCACACGCGCCTCGGTAGGAGCCACTTTGTTGATGATTTCGCGCACATGCTCAATGGCACTGCTCTCGCCTATCATTTGGTTCTTTTGCTGTGCTACTTTCTTGCGCAGGCTGCTTATTTCCTGTTTGCCGCGCCCTACCTCTACGCGCAGGTTCTTCTGCTCGAGGGCGTTTTTGATAGTGATGAGCAGGCGGTTGAGGTCGAGAGGCTTTTCGATAAAATCATACGCCCCTTTTTTGAGGGCTTCCACGGCGGTTTCGATGTCGCCGTGCCCCGAAATCATTACGACCGGGCAATCCACATAGGTCTCGCCCTCGGCGGGTTGTTTGAGTGCCGTGAGCACCTCTATGCCGTCCATCTCGGGCATTTTGACATCGGAGAAAATCAGGTCGTACTCGCCTTGCCGGGCTTTTTCCAACCCTTTCTTCCCATCTTCAGCCACATCTACGGTGTGTCCCTCGTCGCCCAAAATCTCTTTGAGCGTATTGCGTATAGCCCGCTCGTCGTCTATCACTAATATCTTTGCCATATCATATCTTTGTTTCCGCTGCAAAGTTACACATTTTTCCGCACTCCCGCAAGAGTCTCAAAAAAGTCCTTAAAGTCTTGAAAGACCTTAAGGACTCTGTTATCCTGACCATAATAAAAAAAGAGGATTGTCTCACGACAACCCAATCTTTTTACTTAACCTTAAATCTAATACCATGAAAAACACAGTGCAAAAGTACGGCATATTTTTGATATAGCCAAATAAAAAGCAAGAAAAATATGTTTTATAGCATATTTTTGTGCATTTTGCAAAGTGAGTGTGTCAAAAACGGGTGCTGTATTAGTAGTTTTGGCATATCCATGCAGCCAAAAAACGGTCGTAGATACTATATATACCATCCGTTTGCGTAATTAAGTCGTCAGCCAACAGAGCCTTTGCCGCGGATTGTACCGAACTGGCAGAGGGTAGGTTGTAGCACTTGATAAATTCGCTCGAAGTGATATTCTGTGCTTTGCCTGCTTTGGCAATCGCTTGCAGCAGTTGCTTCTGCTTGGTCGGTACTTTGTCCATCAGTTCACGGAATGCCATCTGCTGGCTTTCTACGATATTCAGGAATGCCACTTCTATTGCCTCTGTTGTACAACAGACCCCCGCGGGTGTAATGGCAAACAGTTCGTTCATCATCATTTGTATAAACCATGATATGCCGTCAAAGCGGTGATATACCGCTTCTACGACCCTGCTCTCAACTTCTTTTCCTGCCTTGTGAAACAGCCGTTGTGCAAATTCGGTATAGGTATCCAAGGGAATCGGTTCCAACCCCATAATGATAGTGCTTTGGTAAAAAGGCTTTGTCGGGGACAGGAACATCTGCGACATCATGTGTCGTTTGCTGCCGGCGAATATAAACTGTGCATTGTGGCAATGTTGTATGTGGGTGCGCAGTATGGCTTCCACGGCTGTTTCGTCGCGATACTTTGATATTTGCTGGAACTCGTCAAATGCAATCAAACAGGGCTTGTCGGCGGTGTCAATGTAGGAAAAAATCTCCTCCAGTGTGGTCTTGGGGGCAGTAATATCTCCTAACGACAGGTCAAGGGTGGGGACACCCGACAGATTGTCAAACTTAACGCCCACTTGCAAAGAGCGGATGATTTGAAAAAAACGTTCTTTCCATTGGGTGTTGCGCGGTTTGAGTTGGTTGTATATATTGTTGGCAAACAGGTAGATCATCTCCGAGAAGGAGCGTGTGCCATAGATGTCAATAAAGAATGTGTAGTATTGTTCTTGCAACTGCGGCTGTTGGAAGGTGTGTTCTATCAGCCCTGATTTGCCCATACGCCGTGGCGAAATCAAAGCCACATTGCGCCCGTTGGTCAAGTGTTTGGTGAGGGTGGCGGTTTCTTCTATGCGGTCGCAGAAAAATTCGGGCGATACATATCGCCCGACAATAAACGGGTTTTGTGGTTTGTAAGTCATATCAGATAAAGATTATTGAAATTATAATTATTGAACTTTCAATAATTGTGCAAAGGTACGATATTTTTGCTGTATATGCAAGTGGTAAAATGTTTTTGAATGTGGATTGTATAAAAACAATGCAGGCTACCCATATGGATAGCCTGCATAAAATGGAATTCGTGTAGTGATTACTCTACAACAGCACCAACGGCGTTGAATTTGACGCCATTGCGGATGATAACGAGTTGTCCGTTCTCAATCATCTTAACGGCTTTCTCTGCAATGGTGGTATTGTTGATAGCAGTGTTATTGATTTTCTCAACGGTAGCACCTGCTTGGAAACCAATGCTGCGATCGCCTTTGGAGGTTGTACGCACGCCCAACTTACCTGTAACAGCAATCTTGTCGCCTTCTGCCACACCCGGAGCGGCAGGAACACCACGATAAACCTCAAGAGTGGAACCTTTTTGCGCTCCTGCTTCAGCACCAAAATAGAATGATTGGTTTTTGTATTGGTCGCTGTACTCATAAGCCAAAGTAACAATACCTTCTACACGATAGGTTTTCTCGGAGTATGTATTGTCTGCCATACCCTCGCAGAGTGTGATGGCATCTGCCATAGAGATTTCTTCTGCTTCAATAGCGGGATTGTCAGATTCACCCTCATAAATAGTTACCGTTTTTACCTCCCATGTAGGGCATACACTGGTCGTGCTTACATAAACAAGAGCCAATTGAATGTTTTGACCTGCGTATTCGTCAATGACCGCTTCGTCATCTTGGAAAGTCCATGATGTACCTGCGGGCATTCCGATAGTGATGTCATTCCATGTTGCACCTTTGTCGGCGGAAACTTTCAGTTTGAGGTTTGTTGCAGCACCTTTGTTTACTGCTTGGTTTAGTTTGATAGTGGCTTTTTTCGCTGCTGTCAAATCAATTTCCGGTGAAATGAGCCACGACTCTGCTGCTTTTGCACTACCTACGTATGCACTGGCTTTCATATAACTGCTTCCGTTATATGTATCCAATTTCCAGACCCAAGTTAAACCATCTCCGAGTTCCTTGTTGTCAATAGTCCAGCCAGCCTGATCTGTCGTGAAGTCAGCCTTGTACAGGTCTGCCGCAAAAAGCATTACGCTTGCGCATACAGCCATTGCTAAAGAGAAAAATTTCTTCATAATAATTGTAATTTTATGGGGTTAATAAATATGCTGTCGCATAAAAACGACCGTTTTCTTGCGACAGCACACCCCTACTTGGAATATTCTGAATTTGGCAAATAAACAGTATATAGAAAACTTAGGTGATTCTTAGGTGATTCTTAGGTGATTCTTAGGTGATTCCTATGTTATTGTGCCGTAATTGCCGCATCTATAGTGTATTTGTATATGGTTTTCCCAATCACTCTTGTCTCTTAATCCCTCGTATTTTCTGATATATAACATATTTAATGATTTTTTCACGAAATAAGTTTGCACACCTCAAAAAATAGGCGTACCTTTGCACACAGAAAAGAAAGCGATTATTCCTTGCTACAGACACCGTAAAAGTGTTGCAAGAAAACGGTCGTTTTTATGCGGCAATAAACTAATTCTTAAAAATAAAACATTATGAAGAAATTTTTCTCTTTTGTGGCTGCAGCCTTGACTACTATGTCTATGTTTGCTTCCACTATTACTATCACGCCGAACAACTGCGGTTGGACAACCACTCAAGGAGAACAGAAAGGTACCGTCGGTACTGTTACGATTTCTCTTACTAAAGGAGTGGCTGATGGACAAATCCGCATTTATAAAGGACAAACATTAACTATCTCCTCTACTGACAATATTACGAAAATCGAATTTACTTGTACAGCGAGCGGAACTGATAAATATGGTCCAGGATGTTTTGCTGCACAAGATGGCTATACTTATGAGAATAAAACAGGTGTTTGGAGTGGTAATGCAAAAGAGATTAAGTTTACTGCTTCTACAAATCAAGTGCGTGCTACAGAGATTGTAGTAACTACCGATGGTAAAGGTGGGGATATTATCCCGACAGTTACGGACACTTTGACATGTGCAGAGGCGGTAGAGGCTGCTAAAGCAGGAAAAACTGACCTTGTGGCTGTTGAAGGATATGTAACTGAGTATATTTATACGTGGGAAAACGATCACCCCTCTGTAACTTTCTGGATGGCAGATACCCAAGATGGCGGTCAAGTATTCCAGGCTTACGGTATCAATTGTGAAAAAGCAGAAGACGGACCTGCCTTGGGTGATAAGGTACTCATTACTGGTGCATTGAAACAATATAATGATATTTCGGAGATATCCGGTGGCTCTTTCAAAATTTTGGAAGCAAATGGTGGAAAAAATCCTAACACGGAAGGAGGTGACGAGCCTGGTACGGAACCGGTACTCCCGGAGGGGTATATCTCTGTTAAACAGGCTATCGCTGCTGCTGCAGGTTTGGCAGCACCAACGGCAGATAACAAAACTGTTGAGGGTGAAGCCGTTAAAGTTCGCGGGTATGTAACTTTTGCTTATGATGAGAAAAACGGCAAACAGAGCGCATGGGTAAGTGATGATGCTTCGGATAGCAAAAATGCCATTCAGGGTGCATTCCTTGTAGTGGACGAACCTGTAGCAAAAGGCGATTTGGTTGACCTTGAAGGCACGCTTGCCAAGTATTTCAAAGCCGAGGATAATATCATCGTTGAAGTGATCAACGGTACTATGAAGAAAGCCACTACGGATGGTCTGAACGAAATAGTAAAAACAGAGAAAGCCGTTAAGATGATTGAGAACGGACAACTTGTTATTGTTCGCAACGGCGTAAAATACAACGCAGTAGGTGCTGTTGTAGAGTAATCGGCTGGATTATATGCAATCTACAGAGGCTGTCGCAAAGGCAGTCTCTGTTTTTTATCTCTATAGCCGCATACGGCATAGGACATCCCTGTAGCAAGATTGGCAAAAGCCGCAGGGCAACCGCATCAAACATTAACACATTTATGCATTGCAAGAATACATTATTA
>ERZ808275.743-NODE-743-length-11346-cov-11.881410_pt1 | contig 11346 bp, 15 predicted proteins | sample MGYA00520894_ERZ808275 | MGnify/ENA primary metagenome ERZ808275 (study PRJEB31516, sample SAMN03275598) | gut metagenome | biome: mammalia-associated habitat; material: feces | host: Papio cynocephalus | place: Kenya | collected 2012-08-03 ...
TGCGAGATTTTGCGGTTACGGTATCGTAGAGGTATAGCGTAACAAGGCTACAAAATTTTAAAGTTAGTTTAAGGAGACAGCGTTAAGAGGTTACATCATTCTTCCATAAGCACGCCGCCACAATTTATGAACGGGTTAGCGGACGGCTTCGCAAGGTATTTTTCAAGCGGGATTAAAGCTTTGCCGCCACGGATATTCATTCCGCAAAGCGGTTGAAACTTTTCGCCATAAGAGAATTTATTCGCGACTTCTTCGGGCGTTTTGTAAGAGTAGATACATTCTAAGGGGTCGCCGTCTTCGTCAGTTTTAAGCACCTTTACGCCCATTAAAAAGCTATCAAGAACGACACGTGCCGAAAGCCCCTTTGTATGAAACTCAATATCAACGATTCGCCCGTCTTCGACGTTCCCGTCAAAGTAGCACTTCGGTGCAACGTATTTGATAAAATTAAAACTGCCCTCGTTTTTGAAACCGCCCAACGCGTACGCGTCGGCTTTGTCGTATTCGCGGAATGTGTGGATGGAATCCGTATCACAGTAAACAAAATTTTCTGCGACGTTGTCACCGCATATTTCGCGGATATGTGACAAAAGCCATATGCGGGCTTGCGAAGTTACATATGCACCTTGAACGACGGAAAGCATTCCGCTTACGTCGTCTTCGGTGTCTGTTGTATGTACAACGTGTACCGCACCGCTTTCGTCGTTTATTTCGCGATAACAGACTTCGCGCGAAACGCGTTCTGCAAGTTTTCCGTACGACGAATTCAAAAGCAACTTTGCAAACGCTGTTTTAGCCCTCTCACCCGCCTTTTTTGACGTCTTTTTTAATTCGTAGTAAGTTTGTACAAAATCATTATAACCACCGTTTTTGACACGTTTAAAAGTCAATGCGCAAGTCACGGTAAAATCAAGCTCATACCACTTTTCAAGCTCTTGCAATTCTTCTTCAAACATTGAGAATGGTTGTTCGATATCAATTTCGGATACAAAATCACCAAAAAACGGGTCACGGAAACAAGCAACTTTGTTCGGCAAAAGCCAACCGTGAAAATCCGAAAAAACATAAATCACACAATATTTTGACTTGTCAAGCTTTTGCGCCTTTTCAAGGCTCATTTTTTGCCCTTTTCCCGTTAAGTCGTCCATTTGTGATATAATAAACGGGTATTCGCTATTTACATCATAACGAAACATTTTTCGGTTTGTAATGGGATAGCCTTGAAAACGCGGGTTTATAATACACAGCCCGCCCCCGTAAAGTCGGGTATCTCTAAGCCATTTATCTTGTTGTAAAGTCAACGGGTGCGCCTTTTGAAACGCCTTAACGCGGGCTTTGTCGTCCTTTAAGGCGGGGTAAAGATGTTTTAAAAGCATTTTTTTCGCAAGCCCGCCCGCCGTCATTATGTCGGGCTTTTCACCCGTTATTTCGTACCCCGTCAGCTCAAACAACGTGTCGTTCGCGATTCTGATAAGGTGGTAAAGTCCTTTTGTGTCGTTCTGCAAATAATCAAAGTCGTTTTTTGTAAGATTGAATTCGTCGGCGTTCTGATAATCCATTTTAAGCTTGCGAATTTTATTCCCGTTAAAATCAACGACTTTAAACTCTTTTAAAAGACGGGCTAATCCGCCCCCGAAAATGTTACAAAAATCGTAAAAAGTAACTGCATGTGTGCGTTCGTGTCTATCAACTTTTTTCGAGCCTTTACCGCTGTGCCGGTACGGCGTCCATACTTTGAGCGAAAACCGCCCGCCTTTATCGTTGTGTAGTGATGAAAACGTGAACGGCGTGTTTGCGCTTGTTTCCTCGCCGCGACGTTCGTAAACGGGGTTATGTGTTAAAAGCTGATAGTCAATTTGTGCAAAATCGAATTTTGCGTTATAAAACCACGCTGCCTTTATTTTATGTTCGCCGAAAAAGGCAATAAATTCGTCAAAGTCATTCGATACGAAAAAATGTTCGCCGTCAGATATCTGCCACGCCCACACGCGAACGGTTGCGTGTTCGCGGAAAAACTTTGCGGGTTTTGTTTTGCCTAACTCTAAAAGAGTATCATTCGTTACTTTTTCGCCGTCGATATACGTAAATGTTTCTGTATCGCAAGCGACCCACTCAATTTTATTGAATGGGTCGAAGTCGTTGTATAAAATCATACTATTTCAAGCGCGTTGCCATAATAATCAATTAGCGCGTCATAATCTTCGCCGAAAATTATGTCTGTTACGTCAGCACCGCTTTGAAGTTTTTCGTGAATTTCCTTTCCTCGCATTTTTCGCGCTTGCGTGAGCATTCGTGCATAACGTTCGAGTGCGCCCGCCTTTTGCGACGGGGTCATGTTCGGGTCGCTTAAAATCTGTTTTGCCTTTTCGGACGTTTCCAAAAGTCCGCCGAATTTATTGAAAATGTATTCGTTTATACGCGTTGCCGCTTTCGGCGATATCGTTGTTTTGCCCGTCGATTGCGACGTTGAGGCTTGTATAAACTGCCTAAATTTCGATAGCGTGCCGCCCGTTTTCTGTGTTTTGAGCGTGTAAAAGAATTGTTGTGCAACGTTGCTTTTTGAACGTCCCAATTGCCTTTCGGCGTTCCTAACCTTGTTACGGAAAATGTCGTATTGTTTGTTATACTGTTCCGTTGTCCAGCCAGTAAGCTTTTGAATCGCTTGTTTATACGTCTTTTTCATTTTCGCTAACCTCTGTTTCAAGCATGTACCCGATTGCGCCGTTTGCAACATAATCTTGTAATTCAAGCCATTCAAGCGCGCTTTCAATGCTTTCAAACTTGCGTTCGGCAATTGTGCCGAAAAGCCCTTTTAATGTTACTTTAATCATTCTTCTACCTCAATTTCGTGCAATTCGCCGTCGACGGGGTCAAGCATTATTTTAACCTTTTCCGTGTCTTTTGATATCCCACAAGTGCATTTTTCAAGCATATAAATTGTATCAAAAAATGCAATTGTCGTTCCAGCGTCGTTACCCATAATAAAACAAAAAGGTTTACTATTGATTATCATATGTCTGCGAATGTGCCACCCGACAAAAAGCTCGCCGTCTACATAAAAGTTGTTTTGCAATTTAGTTTGAATCTGTTTAACTTTCATTTAAATACCTCTTTTATGAAATTCATACGCATATTTGTATTGCAAATACGCGCTTTTTGCAATTTCGTTCAAATCTTTTACGGAAACAATCGGCGAAAAAAGCTTGATTCGCAATTTCGACGAATTGTTTTCGGATATAATTTTTGCGGGTAAATCGTAAACGCAAAGCGGAATTTGATTCACAATTCCACAAAAATATGTGTGCGTGTCGTCTTCGATTGTTACGGGTTGATTGATATCGGGATTATACGACTTTATACAGTCAACAACGGTTGTTTTTGGCTTTAACTTCCATCTTATCGATATACCGTCTTTGCGCGTTGTAAGGCGAATAAAGCCTTTTAAATCATATCCTAATTCGTTTGCCTTGTCGTAAAATTTAGAAGTGTCTTCTTGCAACCACCGACTTGCGGTTTTGGGGCATAACCCCAAAATTACCGCAAGTTGTTTTGTCGTTTTAAAATTGTTGTTCATTTTTAAATTCTCTTGTAAATTGAAGTTGTAACAACTTCGTCATTTGTTGCGTGTCTTTTCGCGTCGTCTTCGGTAAAACCTCTACATAAAAAATCTAAAAAAGTGTTTATATAACGCGTTTCGCGACAGATTATTAAATTGCCGTCGGTTAGCCATTCGCCGACTGCAACAGCGTTGATTTTAAAAGGAACATGTTCAACGTTGCGGTCGCGTTGCGGCGCGTTGTTCATTTTTTCATCAAAATCGCGATAAACGCAAATTACGTCGGCTTTCCAAAGCGCATTGATTTCCTTTTTCGTCATCTTTCTGAATTTTTCCATTTTATTACCTCACTTTTGAGGGTCGCCCCTCGTTTATTTACATGAAAGATTATACGCTTTTTTTTGCGTATCAGTCAATAAAATTTGCTATTTATAACAAAAATAAAATGCACAAAAGACAAGCTCGTCTTTTGTGCATTTTGACTATATTAAGTTAAAAAGTCGTAAAATAGCGGTTATGCCGACGATTGCATTTTCGTCGCAAACGCGTAGTTTGCCGCTTTTAAACAGTTCGACGAAACCGTCGAAGTTTTGTTTGTCGGACGAACGCAAAACACGTTGAACCTTATATGAGGGGTTCGGCTTGTCGGTAAAAACCAAAAGTTTTGAATCAATCCCCGATTCGCAAAACAATTCATTTTTATATATATAAACGCTAACCTTGCTACCAAAATCAAACTGCCATATTTTACGAGCGTTTAACGGGCGTTTAACGGGTTTTTCGCTCACGCCTTTCGTAGCCCCGTGATACATATAATCAAAGTAATTTGTGCCTTTTAAAGCCTTGTAAACAAGTCCGTCATATGTTTGTGACTTTTCGAGTTCTTCAAGTTCTTCAAGCGTATTCATGCACAAACACAAAATTACCGAATTATCTTTAAATCTAAAATAACCCTCTTTTGTTTCGTGCGGGTAGCGGATTCCGAAGTAATTCATGAACGGGTCAATTATCGCTTCCGAATTGCCTAAAAAATAACAAAAAACTTTGTGTTCGCGTTTAATCGAAACGAATAAATCAATAAAATGTTCGACTTCGTTGCCGCGGTACATTCGATATTTTTCGGGCGTTGTTGTGTATTCATCGTAAACAATTGTTGTGATTTTCTCGTCGTCCGCGGAACGCTTCGACTGATACGCCGCAAGACTCATCACTTCAATAAAATCAACCCACTTGCCACGCCTATTTTTTAAATAGCCTTTTCGCCCGTCCCATTTATAATTGTTCTCGTTTAAACCTAACTTTTTAATTAAAACGGGCTTAAAAAAGTTTGCGGCGGTTTGTTTTGCCTCGTCCTCAAAACGGCGTAGCCAAAGCGTTTTTTCGCCCGTTCGCCAAAAACGACGAACGGCGCGAATTTTAAACGCCCACGACTTGCCGCGCCCGCGCGCGCCTTTTATAAAGTTAAAAGGCGCGTGGAACGAACATATTTTTGAGGCGTTAAAATAATTACGTGAAGTCATACGCTTTCGTTATAAAAATGCCCTCATTAAACATTGCTTCGATTGCTTGCCGCTTCGCAATCGGTACATGTTGCGTTATGAGTTGCGCGTTGTTGAATTTATACCACGTTTCGGCGGGCGAATCTGTCGAAAGCACTGTGTTATCAAAACTTGCGATTGTACAAACGTTATACCCGTATTGTGCTTCAAAACCAATCAAAACAAGTTCGTTTAGTGTTTCAAAATAAAACAATGCAATGCCGTTACATAAATTTAAATTTATTAAACCGCTTGCGACTCCCGTTGTTTCGTATGGCGTTTGTGGTTCAATAAAACTTTCAGCGATATTTACGCTACTTGTAACTGCACCTAAAATATTACCCCTTGCAATTTGCCCGCCAACCCCTAACGCGCCAACGACAGCATTTATGTTTCTAAAAATTGATTGTTGTGCATATTGTTGCGCGGCAGAGGAATATATAATCGGAAACTCAAAATCGTCAGTTATATCCGTTGCGTTACCGTTCAACGATAATAGGATTTTAAAAATTCCTGCGTTCGCAGATATATTGATTTTATAATCAAAACTTGAAACTTGTGGGTTAATCCTAAAACGGTGAAGATTCGTCCCGAATCCGCAAACAGTGTTTCGTAAATCGGGGGTTGTCGGAATTTGCACGGCTGCTGAAAACGATGAACTTTGAACAATTTCAACCGAATACAAGTTCGGTTGAATCGCGGAATCATTTTTTAATACGCAATAGTTTTTTATCCAATCCAAAGGAACCGCAAAACAACTTATAAAATCAATATTTTTTTCAGTTCCTTTAACATATTTTTGGTCGGTTGTTGAGAACGAATAAAAACTCGCTGTTGTTTTTTCCGTTTGACGTTTTAAATATTGAACTATTTCGTTAATATCTGTAAACGGTTGAATATCGTTTTTTGAGATTTTTCTATCTAAATCAGTAATCGTTTTAGAACCAAAATTTATGATTACATGCGTTACAACCTCGTCACCGACTTTTAAACAAGTTATTAAACAAAATTGTTTTTGAATAACTTCAACCGTTTTTAAACCATTTTTGGGGGTCGGTTCTACAATATGGTGTTTTTCAACGTCAGAAGTTAAAATCTTTTGTGAATTTGTTTGTATGCAAGTGCCCGTTATATAATGAAGCGGCGTAGCCCCGCCAACTTGTATATTAAAATAGTTTTGGAAGTCGTCAGAATCGAGGTTGTAACGAATCGTTCCCGCGCTTAAAATATCGTAATCCGTTACGAAAAAACAATAATCATATGGTAACGGGTCGCCGTTCGTATCGAGCGCGACAGCGTATAAATAATTTTTCGTAGGCAAGCTCTTGCCGTCGTACGCGATTCTAATTTCGTTTTGTGCGGGAATCCAATGTTCGACTGTGACCGCAAACGCGTTTTTCGTAAAAAACTTATATTTCGGGTCTTGCGTGATATCTGGTTTTGAAGCGTTCGTACCAAAATAACGGCGGAACAAAATTTGATGTTTTCTATCAATTTGATTCGACGAAAAATAAAGTTTCCACTTCATTAAAACACCCCCATAAACAACGAGCAAAATTCGTTTAATAAATCTTGCCAAAAATTCGTTGCGTGTTCTTCGATGTCTTTGTGCATTTCCCACGCTTCCCGCTCTCCCATTTTATCGACAGTTGTGTCGGTCGTAGAATCGCTATATTTGCGGTAATTCTGCCCGCTTATATTATCGCCCGCGGGCGGTAAAATCGGGTCACTAACGCCCGTTGACGGCGTTGTGTAGCTTGCTTCGCCGCCGTCGCCGTGTGCTTCGTGTTCGAACGTGCGGGTTTTCGGACTTGTGTATGTGATTTTTTGCAAGTCCTCGTATTTTTTGATATAAAACGGAACGATTAAATTTGCTTTTGCGTTGAAACGAATCGCGAAAAGTTCTTCGGTTTCGCTCCCGATTTCGCAAGCGGCAAAAGTGTTATAAAACAAGTCCTTAAAGGTTATAACGTCGGATTCGTCGACTTCGTAGACGTTCGGCAACTTATCAAAGACGGCGGGGTACTCCCCGCCGTTTCTGATATACTCCGCGAAAAGTTCGGTGTATTTCATTTTTGTTTGGACTCCTTATTGATTAAAATCTTAACCTTGTTTAAGATTATTTTTTGACCGCAAGACGGGCATTGAACATAATATTCAGTTTCGTCGGAATTTATAAATTCCTCTAAATCCTTGATTTTTAATGCATTCTTGCGATTCACGATTAAAGTTGTAAGATAACCTACAACCGCGATTGCGAGCGCGATTAGCGCACTTATAAGTTGTTCGTTCATGTTGTACCTCTCAAATTGTTGTAACGGTATCGGAAAAGGTGCCGTTTAATAAAGCGATACCAAAACTATTGTCTGTATCGACATAATTAACCGACGTTTCGTCCATATGCAATGGTATATATCTAATACCACTCGGGCCTACAATATTGCCGTAAATTTGAATTTGAAAAGTATCACCTAAAAGCGTTTTTAAATCTGTGAGGCTATCAACCAGGATATTTTTAGATGAATATATGTCTGCATAAATATTGATAATCGGCGAACCGGAAGCTTCGATATAATTTATATGATGTCTATACAAATCAATATTGCCGCTACCTATTATTGATTGATTGCCGAAAAGGGTTTTAAATTGTGTAGGAATATCGTCGGTTGTTGCAAGCGTTCCTTCTTTATTTGGAAGAAACAAAATATATTGATTAGGACCATCATCTTTTCGCAAAGCGTTTCCAACCAATAATGAAGCACTAACTCTTGAAGCATTTACACTATCCAAAAATAAGGTTGTTTCATCTGTTATTTTATCTTGTTTGTTGTTTAAATTTGTTTCAATTTCCGCAACTTGACCGTCAAGTGTGCCGATATCCGTTTCGTTCGTCGTTGCAAGGTCTAACGCTTGTTGCGCTTTCGTGTCTGCTGCTTCCGCTGCGCTTTGAGCGGTTGCCGCATTCGCTTTTGCTGTGTCTGCGGTTTGTTGCGCCGCAACCGCTTCAAGGTGGGCGTTTTGTACCGCCGTTGCGTTTGTTTCGATTTTAGCTTCGTCGGTTTTAAGTTGCGCTTCAAGCTTTGCGATTTCGTCTTGCGCTTCTTGAATCGTCATTGTTTCTTCTTCGACGGCTTTACGCAATTTGCCTATCGCTTGCAAAAGTGTAGGCTTGCCGTCAAATTCCGAAAGGATTGTTTTCCAATCAATTGCCATTTTCGTTTGCTCCTTTGCCGTTTAAAGGCTCGTTTTCGGGTTCGTCGATAAACTCTTCGTCTATCGGGTTTTCGGTCTTTAAAACCATTTTAAAGCGGTCTGCAAGCCCGTATGTTTTGAATTGTTCGTTTGCGTAGTCAACAACCATTTTTATTGAATTTCGCGTTTCGCCGCTTGCCGCTTCCACTTCCAAGCCTTGCACACGCTCGCGCTTGTTTGTGTTTGCGGACGTTATCCCAATTTTCGCTAAAAATTCGTTTACAAGTTCTTGTTTAAGCTGATTGAATTTATCCGCAACGAACGGCGTTGTGCTATCAACAACGTTAAGCCCGCTTGCAATACTCTTTTTTATAATTGCAAGGCTTTCACCGTCTTCCGTGTCTTCGCTCAATCGTTCAATCGACAAAACGCTTTCGCCTTTTTCGGTGTCGTCTACGACGACAAAACGCGGGGTCATTGCCGCTTTTAAGTTCTGATGAACGCCTAACCACGCTTGTGCGATTTCGCCCGCATAAAGTTCTACAAGGTCATCATAACCCGTTTTATTCTCTCTTGCGTAAATAATAAAAGCGCCGCCGTCTTTTGGTTCATAACTCAGCTCACGGCTCCACGTTTTACGTCCGTTCACTACCGTAAATTGCGCGCGGAACGGGTTTCCGTAAATATCCAACGATGATTTCGCGACACGCGCCCAAATATCCGCTGCGGAATCGTAACCGACGAAACCACCAAAAAGCAAAAGCGTTTTTATAACGCCCTTTGCGTTCGCGGGTACGCCGTCGATATCAACCGCGCCCAATGTGAGCGCGGTTAATTCGTCGTATGCAATCCCTTTTATTATTTCATAATTCGAGCCGCATTTTGCGGTTCGTTTTAAATAATCGGGTCTGCCCATAATTATGCAAGCGTTATCGCAATCGCGCCCGTTACGTTATCGACGTTAATCGTTGCCTTGTTACCCGAAACGGTTACCTTTGCTTTGATATCCGTACCGCCCATAGTTGCAGCGGAAACGGTCAAAGAAGCTTTCTTAGACGTGATTACGTTTTTGTAAGCTCCACCGTTTGCAACGTATTTCGCGGGATTCGTCTGCGATTCGAGTTGCGGAACGGTTACCGAAACGGAAAGGGCGGCGGGCGCGAGTTCATCATAAGTCGCTTTTGCGGCGGCACTGCAATCAAGGATTAAACCTTTAAACAACCCGCAAATGTTATAGAGGCGGGAAGTGGTAAGATAATAATTTATAAAACCACCTCTCGCAAGCTTGTCTTCACCAATTTCGTAAACTCTACGCCCTCTCACAAAAGCGTTTTCGTCGCAAACAACGATTAAATATTTTTGTTCTTCGGGCAAATCGTCGGAATTGTAAACGCAAAGTCTGCCCAAAAGGTCTGCTTTTTCCATATGGAACATGTTCGCCCATTCGGTCACGCTCGCAAGATTCATTAGCGCGGTCGGCATTACGATGACAGCGTTTTCAACGGGGGTCGTGCTTCTGAATTTGTCTTCGGTCGAATCGTCGTTTGTCGCAATGATATGGTCGTACATATCTCTTGCGAGTGTCAAAACGCCTTTCATATCTTTCGGAAGTCTGCCGCCGTTTATTTCTGCGTAGTCCTTCCAAAGATTTTTGTCAATAAACGCTTTTCTGCATTCGATGAAGTCGTCATCGTCGGCACCCTCCGTGAGCGCGGTCACACACATACCCGCAAAGTCTTCGGGGCTTTTGCCACTCATAAGAATTTTACGGACTTCGTTACGGCGATAGGTCTGTTCATATTGATTTTCAATCCAGTCGGACGAATATCTAAACAAAAGTTTCGGGTCTTCTTGTGCGAATCCTTTCGTGCCCGTTGGGTCAAACGCGTACTTTTCCGCCATTTTTACGATTGCTTTTTCAATCGTCGTACCGTTTCCGACTTCTATCGTTTTAAAAAAGTCGTCAAAAACGTTTCTGCTTTTCGCCGAATAAAGTATTTGTTCGGCGAACTTCTCTACGTCGCCTAAAAACTTATTTTCAGTTGGCGCGTAAGTGGTGCTTGCTAATTCTGCCATGTGTTACTCCTTTTTAATAATATTTATTATGCGCTTTAAACGCATTGAGTTCTTCTATAACTCTGTCGAGTTCTGTTTTTTCGGGCGGGGCTTCTTTATCACCTCTTGCGAGGTCTTTTATTATTCCCGTAAGTTCTTTTTCTTTCTTTGTAGCTTCTTCTTTAAGCTTTGCAATTTGCGCTTCGTAACCCTCTTTTAAAGCCTTTATAGCCGCACTGTCGGGGCTTGTAGCTTCGGGCTTTTCTTCGGGTTTCTTCCCGTCTTCGGGTTTCTGTTCGATTCTTGTTTCTTTTTCATCGTTCATAAAATTCACCTCAAAATAATAAAATTCAACTCAAATAATAAAATAGCGCGGGCGGTAAACCGCCCGCGCTTGTAGCACCGAATCTTTAAAGCCTATTCGGCACTACGCAGACGACAAAACGAACATAACATTGATTACTTCTAACATACGCCCCGCGTTTCAAGCGGTAATTTAAAACGCGCTTTTAGGGCGGTGAATCGTTTTAAATAACGTAGCGGTCAAAAGGTCTTAATTTATCGTATAACTTGCCGTTCTTTCCCTTTGTAAGCCCTTAAAAGGGCATATTGTTATCGTCGCCGACTTCTTCCGCTTTCTCTTCCTTTTTCGGTTCTAAAAGCTTTATATTGCCAATATAATAGTTTCCGTCTTTGCCTTGCTTTACATTATCCGCTTTTAAAACAATGTTTGCGAATTCGCGGTTGTCGTCGTTTCCACGGACGATAGAAAGCGAAAAATATTTCGGGTTCTTCGTCGGACGAATACCGTAAATGTGGAATGATTCCGTGTACTGTTTGCCTTGCTGTTTTTTGAATGCCATTTCAATGCACCTCATAAAATTTTATTTGCCCCTACTATTGAAAGCGCCCGCCACTTTTTGCGCTACGGTCTGAGGCGTGACCGTTCCCAAAACCACGTCTGCATTATACTACTTTTGTTTTTGTTTGTAAAGCGTTTTGATA
>ERZ808275.745-NODE-745-length-11295-cov-3.470907_pt1 | contig 11295 bp, 13 predicted proteins | sample MGYA00520894_ERZ808275 | MGnify/ENA primary metagenome ERZ808275 (study PRJEB31516, sample SAMN03275598) | gut metagenome | biome: mammalia-associated habitat; material: feces | host: Papio cynocephalus | place: Kenya | collected 2012-08-03 ...
AGTTCAGAATGACATTATTTGAATATTCTTGACCCAAGAAACGAGCTCAAAATGATATTAGGTTGAATGTATTGAAGTATAATTTATAGACTTTTAATATTGTTTTAGATAGAATAATCATGAAGTGAAAAGGATTTGATTTTATGACCCAAAAACAACAACAAGAATATCAAAGCTATAAAAGATACAAGAAAAACAAAGATGTTACTGCGCAAAATATTTTGACAGTATTTACAACAACATTTTTAATTATGTTAGTTTTCTTTATCGGCGCTGCAAGGAGAATGACTCCAAGCGTTGATGTTTCAATTGGTGAAGATTCAGCAGTAGATGCAAAAGAATCAGGTTTGGGCGTAAAAGGTTTTATTGATAACAGATTAAGAGCTATTCAATCAGAAGATACAAACGTTATGGCTAAAAAGGTAGAAGAAGCCAGAAACAAGTTTGAAGAAGATGATGAAGATGAATATTTTGATAAAACTTTAGAAGAAAAAGTTAAAATTCCTGTTAAAAAGGTTAAACAAGAAGTAAAACAAGTAACTCAAGATGTTCAACAAGTTCAACAAGAGCATAAGACTGTTACAACAGCTCCTCCAAAACCTGTTGAAATTCCAAGTGCTTACAACCCAGTAATCAAAGTTGTTGTAGGTAGCTATTCTTCAATTGACCAAGCAAAAGTTGCTCAATCAATCTTGCAAGAGGCTGGTTTGGGTGTTACTCCTTTTGTAAAAAATATTCAAGGAACATATACGCTTCAAGTGGGTTCATTCTCATCTGAGGCAAAAGCTCAATCACTTGCTAATGAACTTTTAAAACACAATTACCCAGCAAGAATAATCAAATAATTTAATAATCGAGGTACAACATGTTTAATATCGTGACGATTGGTAGTGCTACAATTGATGTTTTCGTAAAATGTGACGAGGCAAATATTGTATCAGTAAATTCTATTGATAAAAAATCAGAATTTATGAGTTATAGATACGGTTCAAAGATTGATATCACAGATTTTGATACCAAAGTAGGTGGCGGCGGTGTAAATACAGCCATTAACTTTGCAAATTTGGGGTATAACACATCTGCAATTTTCAAATGTGGTGAAGATTTTTATGCTCACGGAATAATGAACTACTTAAAAGACAAAAACTTAGACTTGTCGCACATTGTTCGAACTTCAAAAACTTCGACAGGTTTTTCAGTAATTTTGGTAAGCTTCCAAGGTGATAGAACTGTTTTGGCTCACCGTGGTGGTAATGGTGAAATTAAAAAAGAAGATATAGATTTTGATGCAATAAAACAAGCTAAATTCTTATATTTGGCACCGTTAAATGGTAAATCAACAAAGATTTTAGAACCAATTGTTGAATTTGCACATGACAATGATGTAAAAATCTGTGTTAATGCAGGTTCATCAAGCCTTAAAAAAGGTTTCAATTATATGAAACACATTTTGGAAAACGCTCATATTGTAGTTATGAATAAAGAAGAAGCTCAAATGTGTACTGGCATTGAAGTTCGTCCAAATACATCAGATGAAGATTTTTCAAAAGAAAAAGTCCACCCAGATGTTGTTAAAATGTTGAAAAAATTGAAAGTTAAAGATTATCAATTGGTTGTAATAACAGACGGAAACAAAGGTGCTTATGCTTATGCAAACGATAAAATTTATATAGCACCAATCTTCCCAAGCAAAGTTGTTTCAACATTAGGTGCTGGTGATGCATTTGCATCAACATTATGCGCTACACTTCATGCTAAAAATGCAGATATTTGCAAAGCATTGATGTATGGCTCTGTAAACTCAAGTTCTGTTGTTTCAAACTTTGGTGCATCAGAAGGTCTTTTAACATTTGAAGAAATTGAAGAAAAACTAAAAGACCATCCTGAATACAAATGCGATGTTATAGATGCGTAAGGATTGGTGAAATTCTGTGAAAAAATTATAAAAAACACAATAAAAGGCGGTCGGTGAAGTTCACCGACCGCCTTTAAAAGATATCTTTTCAAAATCCTAAAATTCTAAGTTAATTTGAGAGAATTGAACGATTTTGTTTTTACCACGTTTTTTAGCGTTGTACAATGCGTGTTCTGCATATCTGATAACAGTGTTAGCATCTTCTTCAACGTTAGCTAAGCAAGGGTATGTAGAAATACCACCTGAAACTGTGATTGGGTGTCTTTCTTCTTCGCCTGCTGGGATAAATTCCATTTTTTCGATGTTACGTCTGAAACGTTCAGCGAACAAGAAAGCATTGTCTTCAGAAGTGTTTGGAAGGATTACGATAAATTCTTCGTCACCGTAACGAGTCAAAACATCTTCTTTTCTAATCATAGCTTTCAATTTATCTGCAAAGTTTTTCAATAAAACGTCGCCCCATTCATAGCCATACATATCGTTAACAACTTTGAAGAAGTCGATATCGAACAACAAGCATGACAATGGAGTTTTGTAACGTCTTGCACGTGAAATTTCTGCATCTAAACGTTCTTGTAAGTATTTTCTGTTATGTAAACCTGTTAATTCATCAGTTGTAGAAACTTCGTTGATTTTATCGTGAAACTCTTTAACTTTGAACAATGAATTAATACGAGTCATTAAAACATCTTTGTTAATTGGTGTTGAGATGTAGTCATAAGTTAAAGCTCTAACTGTAACATCATTGATTGGTTCACCAACGAATAATACAGGAACTTTGAATTTTGTTGTCATTAAAACATCTTTCAAGTTTGGTACATCTTCAACGATTAAAAGATATGGGTTTAAAAGTTCGTATTCTTTTAAATCTTCTGCCAATTCAACTCGAATAGAGGCATTATCAATATTATCAAGATTTTCGATTATATCTTTAATGTCAGATTGTTTTTTAGTTGTATAAATAACTATGTTTTTCATGTCTTCTCCTAATATTTGTCATAATTATAACAAATAGAACAAAAAAAAGCAATACTACTTTATTTTGTCAGTACAAATATAGCATCTTCCGCAAACAAAGGGCTTATTAGTTTTGTAATTATATTTTTTCTGATTTTTCCATTTGTGAAGTACAGCGACTTCAAGATTTTAAAATTATTCTTTTTTGCAAATTCAAAAAAGTCGTTGATTGTAAGCAAGTGAATGTTTGGCGTGTCGTACCATTCAAATGGCAAGCGTTCAGATTTTGGCATTCGTCCTTTGAACATTAGATAAAAACGAACCTTCCAATATGCAAAGTTTGGAAAGCTTACGACACATTTTTTACCAACTCTAAGCATTTCGTTTATTACATAATCAGGTTTTTCTGTAGATTGAAGTGTGCTGTTAAGAATTACATAGTCGTATTCCTCGTCTGCAAATTGTTTTAGTCCTTCGTCAATGTCGCCTTGTATTGTACATACGCCGTTTTGGATACTTTCAATTACTGAATTTTCGTCTATTTCAATTCCTTTACCTTGAATGTTTTTCTTGTCTTTAAGCATTTTTAGCAGTGTTCCATCACCACTGCCCAAGTCAAGAACCGTCGAATTTTCTTCTACAATATCAACGATTGATGCGTAGTTTACGTGTAATCTTTGGCTATTTTCCATTCGTAATTCCTAGTCTGTTATAAACTTGCGAATTTATTTCTGCTCCAACAAGAATAAGTATTGATGAGTAATATAGCCAAACCATTAATACTGCGAAAGCTCCAATTGTGCCGTAGATAAAGTTGTATGTGTGCAAATTGTTTACGTAGATTGAAAATCCCCAAGAGCCTAATAACCAAAATGTGCTGAAAAAGAATGTTCCAGGGATTGTGCTTTTTAATTTTAAAAGTTCAGGACCTTTTAAATCTGGTAAAATGTAGTAATGCAAAAAGGCCATTACGTAAAGCGCAATAAACGAAATTGGCCAACGTAAGAACATCCACATAGATGCGGCTTCTTGACCCAAGTGCAAATATGTTACACAGAAGTTGAAAATAATTTTACCAAAAATGATTAAGTTTACTGTTATGAACAAAACAGCAGTGTTTACAATCAACATAAAGAAAGCAAGTATACGAGTGTAAAGAAACGAGCGAGTTTCACCAATTTTATAAGCTCTATTTAAGCCTTTAGCAATAATTGCAAGCGTATTAGTCGTTAAAAATACTGTGATTACAAAACCAAGAATCGCCCAAAAACCACCTTTTGAATAGAATACAGCTTCTTTTAAAACTGTAAATACTAGTTCTACCGATTCGTCAGGCATGATTTGAACCAAAAATGACAGAATAGGTCTGATAAAATCGTGTTTTCCTGCCCAACTGAAAATACCAGTAAGAAATAGTAACGCAGGAAATATGCCTAAAACGCACATAAATCCCATTTCAGATGCCATTCCGAAAAAGTCGTTGTCTACGACAGATTTTATTAATCGTTTTAAGTAAATAATGACTTTCTTCATTAAACACCCTGTTTTTTGATTAACTCAATAAGTTTTTTTACTGCATCTTTTGCGTTATGTTTGATTACGCAACCTGCCGCAAACTTGTGCCCACCACCGTTGAACTCAGAACAAACGTCTGCAACATCAATGTTTTTGCTACGCATAGACACTTTAAACATCTTGTTGTCAAGTTCTTTCAATATAAATGCAACTTCTGTTGTTTCAATTGCTCTTAAAAATTCAACTAAACCTTCAGTGAAGTCCTCACCACCGCCGAATTTTTCAAGGTCTTTTTTGTAAACAACAGTGTAAGCTATTTTGTCGTCATTTGAAAATTCAGCCTTGCTAATGCAGTATGCTTGGAACATAACCAAATTTTTAGACTTTGATTCATAGCAATTTTTATAAACTTTTTTAGGGTTAGCACCTGCTGTAACAAGTTTTGAGGCAATTTTTAAGGCTCTTGAACTTGTGTTGTCAAATCTAAACCCACCTGTATCTGTTAAAATTGCGGTGTAGATTGCTTCTGCAATTTTTTCATCGACTTTCCAACCGTGATTTTCTGCTATTTGGAACAAAACTTCACCAGTAGAGCTTGCTTCGCTTTCAACAAATTTAATGTTGGCATCATAGTTGTTTGTCTTGTGGTGGTCGATTGTAGCCTTAATCATCGCTTTTTCATAGAAGATTTGAGCATCAAAAATTCGGTCTAATGCTGCAACATCAACAAGGATAACCATATCATACACCATAGAATTATCAAATTCAGAGATGTGCTTAACGTCCTTTGCTCCGCTTAGGTATTCGTACATTTTAGGGTATTTTGATACAATCATCATTTCAGCCTTTTTCTTGTAGTGGCTGTAAATTAAATCCCTAAGTGCAATCATAGAACCTAAAGCATCGCCGTCTGGGTTGACGTGAGTTATTATTAATATATTCTTTGATTTTTTTATGCTATCATCTAAGTTCAAATGTTCCATTGCTTAATTATAGCACACAAATATGAAATGGGCTTAATATGACAAAAAAAGTTCTGTATACTAATTTTGAAGGCATTGATGACACTTTGGCAAAAATGCTGGAAGATAAAAATTTTAGAAAAGCGATTACTAAAAGTAATCTTTTTAAGTTCTGGCAAAAAGTTGTAGGAGAAAAGTTTAAGGACAATTCTAAGCCGTTTTCAATGACGACGAATGGAGTTATGATAATCGCGTGCAAAAATCCAGCAGTCGCTCAGGAATTAATGTTTCGTAAAACAAAAATTTTGACAGAATTAACCCCATATCTTAAATCCTTGAAAATGAAAATTTCAGATTTGAGATTTGATGTAAAACGTTGGGTTGATGAAGATGAGTAAGACAAAATTGGCTTATCGTCTTAATTTACATTATATTATTTCGTTAAATCTTTCGTTAAATCAAATTTGTCCGCTTTAAAACGTACGTGTTTTTACGTACGTAAATTTACTTACACACACGGCTTAAACTTTTTAATGAAAGTGATTTGCAGGTTTTAAAAAGATTTTTGACTATTATAGCTTTAGTTCTAGAGATTGAATGAACTTGTGTTTTAGTTATAACATAGTTTATAGCGTTTGTGTGAAATTTATTGAGTTAATTCCCTAATCATTTTTTGTGCAGGAAAATAATTTGGTAAAACCTCCAAAGAAGTTTCAAACTCGTGTAATGCAAGCAATTTGCTGTTGTGCTTTAAATGATAATTGCCATATATAAAATGTAGTTCAGGATCGTTGTAACAACGGTCAACGCCTTTGTTTAAGAATATCTTAGCCACTTCCCAATAGTTATAATTTATCAATGCCCTAGCGATAAACTTGTAACTTTCTTGGTTTATCTGATAAAAAATGTCTGCAGAATTTATTACATTTTCAACGTATTCGCTTAATCCAGCCTTAATTAAAAGCCCAATATCAATTTCTAAAAAGTTCCTGATTTGCAGGTATGACGGAAAAAATTGAATGTAATTCTTCATGAACTGAATTAATAAATATGCCCAATCAGCGCGTAAATCCTTATCTCTAACTATACTAAAAGTGCTCTTTGCCTCGTCAAGCTTGTCGCTAAGCAACTCACAATAACCTACTTCCAAAAGCATACCATTTGCTTTGAAAAAAGGCTCGCAATCCTTTATTCGTATATCAGTTAAGCATTTTTTTGCCTGTTCGTAGTTCATTTTATTGGTTTTCAGATGTGTTTTTCTTTAAAATAACCTTTTTAGGCGCACTTTTCTTGTCTTGTGGCATTAAATCAGATAAAGAGCCTAAATCCGCCAATGAAGTGCTTTCTGACTGTTTGTTTGCGTTTTGAATTTGTACGTAAACTTCTTCACGGTAAATCTTCACGTCTTTTGGAGCGTTGATGGCAATTTTGCAGTTATCCACTTTTGATTCCAAAATTGTAATCTCGATTTCGTCGTTTATAATAATCTTTTGACCGTTTTTTCTTGATAATATAAGCATTTGCTACTCACCGTCCTTTTTAGGTTCTTCGTCCTTAAATAGTGGGTAAGTAACGTCAAAACCAGTACCGCTCAATATGACCTGACCAGCCTTGTTATTCTTGATGTTGAAAACGATTGGTGCAAGCAAGTTTACGGTAGTTTTCCTAGGGTTGTCACTTGGTATTTTTGCAATATTCATAACGACCAAATCTTCTGCTGTAGTCACTTCTAATGATGCTTCTGCTTCATCTGGTAACTCGAAAGTGTAGTCAATACCGAAAAAGCTAGGTATTGTTGCTGGAAAAGCTAAATCTGGTGTGTGTGTTGATTGAATCCATTTGAACAAAGAAGCTTCTTTAGATTCAATCATTACAAACTGTTCTTCTTCGTTATAGCCTAGAATTGGCATTGTGAAATTAAATACGTATCTATCGTCTACTTCAATTTCACCAAATCTGGTTGTTTGTATTTTCATAATTTTCCTTATCTAAATTAGTAATTATTGTTGCTAGAACTAAAGTCTAAGTTTGGCATCATTTGGCTAAACATCATTGTTTGCAACATTTCTGGAGAAATTTGCATTTGACCATTTGCTTGACCTCCAGCTTGTTGTTGAGCTTGTTGTGCCATTAAAAATGGTAGCATATTCATCATGTTGTTATTGTTGTTGTTATTGCTGTTTTTTTCGCCAAAAAGCATACCAATATTAGGTTGAGAGTATTGTGACATTTGAGCTGTCATCATATCTCTTTGCATTTGTCTTTGAAATTCCTCTCTTGTAACGTCTGGTTTGTATTCACTTTTTACTTCAGGTGTAGAAGTTGCTTGAACATTACTTTGTGGTACTCTTTCAATTCTTGATTCTTGAGCTTGTTGTGCCATTTCTGCTTGTTTTGCAATGTTGCCCAAACCTGCATCGTTTAAGACTCTTATAGCTTTTAAAACTTCTTCATCACTTGGTTGAGAAGAGGCAATTAAGCTAGAAGTTTTACCTAACAATTTTAAGGTGTTGTTTTCAATTGAACTTTTTTTGTTAGAAAAATCTCTAAAGCCTTTAAATTCATACTTGTTAAGCTCTTCTTCAGAGTTCATTTCTTTTCTTAAACGTTCAACTCTTTTTCTTTCAATCTCTTTATTTAAGTCAGCAGACAAGCCATTTCCGTATGGAGCAGCAATAAATTTGTCTAAATCAGTTTGAGCTTCTTGAACCTTCTTTTGTTCTGTTGGTTCATAGCAAGCAGGAGAGCCATTTAAGCAAGCTCTACCTCTTTCAGCATACTTTCCTAAAGTGTTATTAGGATTGAATTGGTTAGCTTTTATGTAGCAAAATTCAGCTTTATTTTTATCTCCAGCTTTTGTGTATGCCATACCTAAATAGTAGTATACAACTTGGTTTTCAGATTTTGGATATTGGGTTAAATATGCTCTTAAATCTTGAATACAACCTGTAATATTACCTTGTTTATATTTTCTAATCCCTTGCGCAACAAGAGGTGTTACAGCCTCAGTGTAAGCGAGAGCGCTGTTTGCGGTGAACGCCATTATGCAAATTATTAATGCTGATAATAGTTTTTTTCTCATTCGTGGTACTCCCTACCTCAATTTTAATGATTTTGAATCAAAAATCAACTTTTTAACATTATATAAACATTTGAGTGATTTAAAATGCTTTAAATAGTTGATTTTATTGAACGTTAGGTAGAGAGTTTAAATATTACATTATTTTAAGTTTAAAGTATCATAGCAACAACCATTAGAACCATGAAACCAATTTGCAGGGCAGTTGCCATTTTTTGCTGAAATCCATTTGAGTCATATTTTTTTGCAACTTTTTGAGCATTAACTGCGCCATAAAGTCTACTTAACCTAGAAGAATCGCTTTCCTTGCTAAAATTAGAATTAAAAACGGTACTTTCTAAACGGCTAAGACGCTTATCTACGGTGTCATCTGAGAAACTTTGCTTATATACATTTTTTTCTAATTTGTTTAATTTTGAACGAAAATCTCTGTCAGAAATTTGTCTATCCCAACTTTTTTCTCGTTGAACAGAGTTGTTATAGCTTTCTTGCTGTACATTTTGCGGTGAAAAATAGTTGTCAGGATACTGTGTTTGAGGGTTATCAGCTAAGTAACTTTCATCTTGGTAGTAATCATTATGCGAAAAGAAAGCCTCGTCTGAGTTTTTTGGTGCATTGTAAGCAAGTTTATCTTTAAGTCTGTCAACTCTAACTGCTAAATCATCATTTGCATAAGTCTTACGAAAAGCCTGTTTTTCAAGGTTACTAAGTCTTGTTTTAATTTCCATGTGTTTGTAACTTTTGCCAAACGCGGTTTGTTCAAGAGAATCTACAACTGGATACTCAATATTTGGGTCTGCTTTTTCTTCAGGTTCTAAGTATTCCTCTTTTTGTGCCAATTGTTGATTCTGTTGAGTTTTAGGTGAATAGAAGTTGTCACCGTCATCTTCGCCGTTTGTAAACGCATATTTTCTTGGTGTAACTTCTTTACCCATTTGTTCTGAAGCAATGTCTTTGTCTAAATTTGAAAGTCTTGATTTAATACTCCCTGACTTCTTTTCGCCATAGACAGTTTGTTCAATTCTATCTAACCTAGCGTTATCACTTTGGTTTGTATATTCTATACCATAAAGGTTGTTTTCAATAGTACTAAGTGTTTTAGAAGTTTGACTTTGAGCTAAAACATTAGATTGTAAAAATAAAATACAAATTATGCTGATTAATAATTTTTTCATGATAATAAACCGTCCCAAAGTTATGTTAAACGTGCTTGACGGCTTTTTCTATTAATCAAGTTTGCAATGTTTTATATTAAAAATATTAGTAGAAAGTAGTAGTTTATAATAAAAAAAATGGGCTAAACCTTAGGAAATTCAGCCCTGTGCAAATAAGAAGATATGCTATCTGAAGTATATTTTAGGATTTTAAATCTATTGTCAAAGCGTTTGATAAAGCGATTCCACCTTTAACCTTTGGCATATTAACCACACGTCCATTTACGTACATTACAGTAGAACCGCCACCGTCAAGGTTCATTGCGTTTGTACAACCAATTGATTTCATAAACCAAGCCAATTCTTTTAAGGTCAAACCAACTGATGCGCCTTCACGACCATCAACGGCAACCATTATAAAGTTTCCGTCTTGTGTGTAACCGATTGCAGTTCTTGGGTTTTTACCACCGATTGCACCAAGTTTTTGTTCTGTCATATCAACGAAAACTTCGCCATTTTTAACCAAATAAGGACCACCGCTGATTATGTGTTTTACGTTATCCCAATTTGGAATGGTTTTTATATCAAAGTCAACGTGTTTTGCTCTGTATAATTTAGCTAATCTTTCGTCAGGACCTACTATTACATATCCATTGTGTGGGATTGGCATTGCTTGAGTTCCAATAGAAACGATTTTGCCGTTTTCTACCGCAATTTGTTTACCGTATTTTGGACTAGGTGGTGCGAATGTACCCCATTCTGGAGTGTAAACAATTACGTGAGTTGACAACATTCTAGGTTGGTTGATGTTATCCACTTTTAAGTTGCCTTTAAAAGATTTAACTTGCGCATTAAGCTCTAATCTTGCCATATCAAAGCCGTCTTCAAAAATACCCATTGCAACTCTATTATAAATAGGACCAGTGTACATTTTGCCGTTAATCATTAATGTTCCTAAAGGAACACCTGTTTGTGGTTTGAAATATGTGCCATTTATTGCGACAAGCGAATTGTTTTTTCTTGCCAAAGTTGTAATTGTAGATTTTGATGCTAACCTTGATGATGATAATTGGGGATTGATTTGTAAATTAGGATTTAATTTTTGATTAATTTCAACTACATTAATGCGTACAGGACGACCATTGATAGTTTTTGTAAGTTTGATGTGCTTTACGCCCAAAGCAATATCATAAATCATTGAATTTTTATATCTGTTTCTAACGCTGTTATTAAAGTTTGTTGCTTGTTCCTCGATAGTAAGCTCTTTAATATCTTCTTTAGCCCTCGCATTGTCTAACAATGGAGATACAACACTTCCTTGTGCTAATCTGACTTCTTTTGCGATAATCGGCGGACTCTTGAAGAAGTTATTTGTAAGCACAACCAGCGCAGTTAATATACTCAAATTGATTGCCGTCGCAATCATTTTGGGTGGGGTAAGTTTTAAAGTTTTAGTATCCATAATTTCACCATAAATCCACAGCTACTAAAGGGTTTTCAAAGAAAACTCTTGTCGCTATTTATATTGGAACCTGAATACCTTTTTTTTGGAGAGTGGTGCGATTTTTTCAATGCATGGGGAATAACACTCTAGAGCGTTTCATAAATTGGGGAATGTATATCTTTTTCTTTGCTATTAAGCTTTCGCTCTACTAATATTGTAACATATTTTTACATTTTTCTCAAGTGGCTGTAAACTAAGTATAGCTATAG
>ERZ808275.747-NODE-747-length-11267-cov-2.962273_pt1 | contig 11267 bp, 8 predicted proteins | sample MGYA00520894_ERZ808275 | MGnify/ENA primary metagenome ERZ808275 (study PRJEB31516, sample SAMN03275598) | gut metagenome | biome: mammalia-associated habitat; material: feces | host: Papio cynocephalus | place: Kenya | collected 2012-08-03 ...
CGGCAATCTTGCAAAAAAAGTGCAATAGATTACCGGGTCAAGTCCGATAACGACATAAAATCATAAAACTCGAAGTTTGGGCTAAATAAGTTTTTCTGCAACCTTTAAAAAAAATTCGTGTCTAACTAGGAGGATGCACATTAAATATAATTTTAGGACTAAAAATGAACTTTTACAAAGATTTCGTTCAGGACGAAACAGTATACAGTAATTACGAGGATTTAAAGAAAAATTTTAAACTTAAAATTCCTGCAAATTTCAATTTTGCCTACGATATTGTAGACCGCTATGCGCAAACTGTTCCTTCAAAACTGGCAATGGTTTGGTGCGACGACACTCTAAAAAGCCATTACTTTACTTTCAGCCAAATTTCGGAACGTTCAAAGCAAACTGCTGATTTTTTGAAGTTCCACGGAATCAAAAAAGGCGACACAGTTATGCTTATTCTGCGCCGCCGCTACGAATTCTGGTTCTTTCTGCTTGCTCTGCACAGAATCGGAGCAATTGCCGTTCCTGCAACAAACCAGCTTTTAACAAAAGACATTGAGTACCGAACAAATGCCGCCGAAATCAAAATGATAGTTTCGTACGAAGATGAGGAGGTTCAGACAAGAATTGAATCTGCCCTCAAAAATTCACCGACAGTCAAAAATGTTGTAACAGTCGGAAAAAATCGCGACGGCTGGCTCAATTATTATGACGAAATTGAAAATTTTAAGGCCAGAGATTTTGATTCAGAAAACACCCGCCCGACAGAAAACAGCGACACAATGCTCGTTTACTTTACTTCCGGCACAAGCGGAAACCCAAAAATGGTTCAGCACAACTTTACCTACCCTCTTGGACACATTGTTACTGCTAAATACTGGCAGAACGTTATGGACGGAGGACTTCATCTTTCGGTCGCAGAAACCGGCTGGGCAAAGGCTATGTGGGGAAAACTCTACGGACAGTGGATCTGCGGTTCTGCGGTAATGGTTTACGATATGGCAACTTTTTCGCCATCAAAAACAATCGAAATTATTTCAAAATACCGCGTTACAACTTTCTGTGCGCCTCCGACAACTTTCCGCTTTATGGTTAAAGCCGACATAAAAAAATACGACTTGTCAGCCTTAAAGCACATTGTGACGGCAGGCGAAGCCCTTCCTCCAGAACTTTACGAGAAAGTATATGAAGCAACAGGTCTCGAAATGCACGAGGCATTTGGCCAGACAGAAACCACCGTTCTTGCAGGAAATTTTCCCGGAATGAAAATAAAACCAGGCTCAATGGGCAAGCCTGCTCCTGGCTATGATTTGGAAATTGTCCGGCCAGACGGAACAAGATGCCCTCCAAACGAAGAAGGCTCTATTGTCATCCATCTGCACGGTCAGCGCCCGACAGGACTTTTTTCCGGCTACTATAAAAATGAAGAACAGACAAAAAAAGCATTTAACGGAGACGACTATTACACTGGCGACGTTGCATATTACGACGAAGACGGCTACATTTGGTTTATAGGACGCAAAGACGACGTAATAAAAACTTCCGGCTACAGAATAAGTCCTTTTGAAGTAGAAAGCGCAATTCTTTTGCATCCAGCGATTCTGGAATGTGCAGTAACTGGCATTCCAGATGAAAAACGCGGCCAGGCAATAAAAGCAACCGTTGTTTTAAACAAAGGCTTTGAACCTACAAAAGAGCTAAAACTCGAGCTTTTTGAGTTTATAAAGTCAAAAACGGCGGCATACAAACATCCCCGCATAATCGAATTTGCCGAAACCCTTCCAAAAACAATTTCTGGCAAAATCCGTCGTGTAGAACTGCGAGAGAAAAACTGATTTTAAGCGGCGTGCAGAAAAAAACAGCACAGGCTTTTCCTGCTACGTCTATTTAATGTCTTGTTTAATTGAATAAGAACTTTTTTTATGATAAAATTAGTGCCGTTTGTGAGAACCCTTGCAGAGGCGACACAAATTTAGTTTTTTGTTTTGCAGGAGCTTTTTATGAAGGTCGTTGTAATTGGTGCCCAGTGGGGTGATGAAGGAAAAGGCAAAATCGTTGATTACCTTGCCGAAGATGCTGAATACGTTGTTCGCTACGCAGGCGGTCCAAATGCAGGTCATACAATCGTAGTTGACGGAAAACAGTTTGCGCTTCATCAAGTTCCGAGCGGAATTCTTTATCCAAACAAATCTGTATTTTTAGGCGCTGGAATGGTCATCGATCCAGAAGCACTTTTTAACGAACTCCAGATGCTCAAAGACAACGGAATCAACTGGGAAGGACGTGTTTTTATTTCTGACCGTGCACACATTATTCTTCCACGCTACCGCCAAATGGACAAAGATCGCGATTCTCAGCGCAAACGCCCGATTGGAACAACAGGCCGCGGAATTGGAATCGCCTATTCAGAAAAAGCACAGCGCGACGGCATTCGTCTTGCAGACCTCGACTGGAAACAAAAAATGGATGAATTTGAGGGCGAAGATTTAGAATTCATCAACAAATACAAAGATCAGCTTATAAAAATGCGCGTTGACCTTACTCAAAAAATGTACGAATACCGCAAAAGCAACATTCTTTTTGAAGGTGCGCAGGGCGCAATGCTCGACATTGATTCAGGAACATATCCTTATGTTTCTTCTGGAGCTTCATGCTCTGCTGGCGCTGCAACAGGTTGCGGAATCGGTCCACATGATTTAGACAAAATCTTAGGCGTCTTTAAAGCTTACGAAACTCGCGTAGGAAACGGTCCAATGCCGACAGAATTCAATGATTCGGACGAAGCAGAAAGCGAGCTTTGCCGCAAAGTACGCGACACTGGACGTGAATACGGTGTAACAACAGGAAGAGCACGCCGTTGCGGTTATCTCGACCTTGTCGCATTGCGCTATGCCTGCCGTGTAAACTCAATCGACAGCCTTGTTTTGACACATCTCGATATTTACGATCCAATGGAACAGATTGAAGCCTGCATTGCCTACGACATCAACGGAAAAATCGTGACAGACTTCCCGGCAAATGTTGAAGACATGGAAAACGCAAAACCAGTTCTCCAGAAATTTACAGGATGGAAAAAATCCCTCAAAGAAATCCGCAAATATTCAAAACTTTCAAAAGAAGCGCGCGAATATGTTGAATTTATCGAAGACTACTGCAAAACTCCAGTCGGAATAATCTCCGTAGGATACGAACGCGACGAGACATTCATCCGCAAAAATCCTTGGAAAAAATAATTAAGTATTGACAAACCATAAAAAAATGGGCGTCCAAAGATAGAAATTGTCTTTAGACGCCCATTTTCGTTTTAAATACCCTTAATTTCGAGTTTTATAATTTAATGCCATCATCGGGCTTGAGCCGATAATCTTCTATTGAAAAGTTCCGACAAATTCCTAACCGAGTTTGCTACGTAAATATCGCAGTGTCGCAGCACGGAAATGGCTCTTAAATGACTGTTCCTTTCAAAATTCGACATTCTGGCTAAATCATCAAAAATCTTAATTACAAAAAACTTACAGAATATATTTTTCTATAAAATCTGCAACACCGTCATCATTGTTTGTTTTTTCCGTCACAAAATCCGCAATACTTTTTATGTGCTCGTTTCCGTTCACCATTGCAACTCCGTAACCGCATTTTTCAATCATGCTTTCGTCATTCATGCTGTCGCCAAAGGCAAGAGTCGTGCTGTGGTCAATGCCTATAAAAGAAGAAAGCCATTCAATCGCCTCGCCTTTTCCACAATCCGGCGGCAAAATTTCCAAAAAATAAGGTTTGCTCGTAAAAATTACAGCTTTTTCACCAAGGCTGGCCTTCAATTTTTTTTGCAGTTCCTGAATTTTTTCAGGTTCTCCAGGAATCAGCATTTTAAAAAATGAATTCTGGTTCTCAAGCAAAAATTTTTCAAAATCTGGAGCTTCCTCTCCATTTAATCCGCACATTCTGACATCGCGCAAGGTCCAGTCCGTCTCCTTGCTGTAAAAAACCTTGCCGTCAGAATAAACTTCTGTTTCAAAACCTTCTTCAACAGCAATTTTATGCGCTTCCAAAAGGACTTCGCCACTCACAGTTTTTTTGTAAATCTGAATACGCTTGTGCATGTCAAAAATAGAGCAACCGTTTATTGCAATTACATATTTTCCGCTTTCCAAGGCAGCAATATTCAGTCTGCTTACAAAAGGCTTGATTCCGTCTTCTGCCCTGCCAGAACACAAAACAACGTAAATTCCGCGCTGGGCGCATCGCTTTAAGATTTCTGCATTTCTGTCACTTATCTTGCGCTCGTCGTTTAAAAGAGTGTCGTCCAAATCAAGGGCGATAAGATTTACATGCAGTTTTCCAGTATTTTTCATGGCTATTTTTTTTCTCCAGGACTTGTATTCCGTCTATATAAAAATCTCGCGGACTTTCGCCTTAAACTGATTTCCGCGATCAAATTCGTTCATAAACATTCCAAAACTCGTAGAGCCCGGACTAAAAACCACAACTTTTTCACCGGAACAATTCTTTGACAAAATATCGGTTTTTAGAGACTTGAGCATTTCGTCAAGATTTTTAAAAGGTCCGTTAAACGAAATATTCGCCCTGTTAAAATCGCAGATCATCTTGTCGCTGGCGCTTCCTTCAAGCATATAAATCGAAGAAGGTTTAAAAGCCGTACTTTTAGAAATCGTATCAGCGACAGGACTTAAATCAAGCCCCTTGTCCGTTCCGCCAGTCAAAAAAACAACAGGTTTTCCAAAAGCCTGGGTTGCTTCCGCCGCCGCCTCAGGCACAGTCGCCGCGCTGTCGTTGTAAAACCTAAAGACACAGGAATTTCCCGACTTATATTTGACCGTGTACGAATGAAAAAATTCAAGACGGTGTTCAATTCCGTGCCATTTTCCCAAAATCTCGACAGTCTGCTCAGGAGCAACACCCATAAGCTCAAGAACAAGGGCGGCGTTTAAAACATTAAGACGCATATGTTTGCCAGGAACAACAAGCTCCTTCAAAATTGTATCGGTTGTTTTTCCGTGTCCTTGCGCATAACGGCTCAAAAGTTTTTCCGGCAGACGGCAGATTCCATTTCCATTCTTATCCTGCCATACGCCAAAAACGCCTTCCGGCAATTTTGACTTAGAATATCTCAAAACCTGGGCCTTTGTCTCTTTTGCAAAAATATTTCCCCAGTTGTCAATCAAAGTTCCGCCGTCACAAGCCGCATCATCATCAAAATCAAGAATCGTAAAGTCCTTCTTAGTCTGGTCAGCATAAATCAGCTTTTTGTCAGCGACATAGGCAAGCATCGAATGATAAAAATTCTGATGGTCAGGCATAATTTTCGTAATAATCGCAATGTGCGGTTTTAGAGCTTTTCTTCCGTGCAAGTCGGCAAGCTGCCAGCTCGAAAGCTCAAGCACAACAGGAGTAGTTCCGCTCGTTTTTTCAAGAAAAGTCAGCGGACTTACAGTAATATTTCCGCCAAGAAACGCCTCAAAACCAGCTTCCCTCAAACCATAGTAAATCGCGCTCACAGTCGAGCTTTTTCCCTTAGAACCGGTAACCGCAATAATCGGCGCCTTAGTAAAATGCAAAAACAGGCTGATGTCCGTTTCAATCGCCTTTGCAGCAGCCAAAAATTTATTTCCGTCGTATTTTACGCCAGGGTTTTTAATTACACAGTCCGCATTTTCAAAATCTTCGATTTTATGCTCGCCAAGACGGTAGGTCAGCCGGCTTTTATCAAGTTCCCGGTCTTCCGAAATCGATTTTATTGTCGGAGCAAGCTGTTCAGCCGTCTTCATGTCCGTAACAAGAACGTAAGCCCCATGTTTAAGCAAAAAACGCACGCTCGCTTCGCCGCCACCGTTGAGCCCAAGTCCCATAACAACAACGTGCTTTCCGGCAATATCCTCGATTTTGTCAAAAAAACAGCCTTCCGGATAAATTTTCGGAACAGGAGGAAGAGGTTCATTCAAATCAGCCATTTTTTGTCTCCAATAAAATTTTTAAGACGGGCGTTTCCTGCCAGTTTTGGCAGGCCGCGTGTTGCGTGGTTTCATTCCGGCGCAAAGCCCCGGAACGGCACAGCCGCCACTCCACCCGCTAACGCAGAATTTTTTCTAAAAAAATCAGCGCGATGTCTTTAATTTAGAAGCCGCTTCAAATTTTGACAGAGCTTCGTTCATCAAAAGTTCAGTCAGCGCAGTAAAATCAAGCCCAAATTTTGCGCACATCTTCGGGAACATCGAAATTTGCGTAAAACCAGGCATTGTATTTATTTCGTTCAAATAAATTTCAGAAGAATCCTTGTCCATAAAAAAATCAACACGGCTCAATCCGCACAAATCAAGCGCAGCATACGCTTTTTTTGCCAAACTCCGAATTTCTTCCAGCTTATCTTCTTCGAGCCGCGCAGGAATCAAAAGCTCAGCGCCGTCAGGGTCATTGTACTTTGCGTCATAATCATAAAAATCATGCTTAGGAGCAATTTCTCCAGGGCCATAAGCCGTCAAAACCTCAAAACTTTTCTGTCCATCACAGATTGTAGGATTTCCAGTTACAGAACATTCAATTTCGCGGGCATTTACAGCCTTTTCAATAAGAATTTTATCGTCCCAATCAAAAGCATCAATAATTGCGCTGTTCAAATGACGCAGGTCAACGGCAAGATTAGCTCCGTCAGAAGAACCTGCAGAACAAGGCTTCACAAACATCGGAAAACCAAGCTTTTTTTGGGCGTTCTCCAAAATTTCATCGTATTTTTTCCAGTCAGCAAGGTCGCTTCTTCTTACGCAAATTCCAGGAACAACAGGAATTCCGGCATTTTCAAGCACAGCTTTTGTTTTTTCTTTGTCCATCGTAATTGCAGAACCCAAAGGACTGCATCCGACATAAGGAACGCCTATCATTTCAAAAAGCCCCTGAATCGTTCCGTCTTCGCCAAAAGTTCCGTGCAAAACCGGAAAAACCACATCGCACGGAATTTCGCATCCGTTTACGACAAAGGCTCTTTGTTTTCCACCGCCAGGAATTGCAAAAACCTCATTTATTTTGTCTTCGGTTATTTCAAAATGAGATTTTTCATCGTTTCTGATTCTTTCAAGCTCAGTTTCCGGCTGCAAAAACCATTTTCCGGTCTTTGTAATTGCAATCAGGGTGATTTTATGTTTTTTGTCGATATTTCTAGCAACAGAAGCCGCAGAAACCAGAGAAACCTCGTGTTCGCCAGACTTTCCGCCGTAAATAACAGTCACATTCATTTTATTTTTTATCTCCCATAATTCGCATTGTAGCCCATTTCTGCAAGGGCCTTTTTTGCTTCAGAAATTTCATCGTAAGGATGAGGTCCGTCTTTATAAATGATTGAATTTTCATGGCTTTTTCCAAGCAAAAGAACAATATCATTTTTTTTAGCCATTTTAAAAGCCTGACGAATTGCCGACGGACGGTCAGCAGTTATAAACAAATCCTTATTCAAAACTTTGCCCTCTTTTTTTGCACCAACAGCAATCTGCTCAAGAAGAGCAACACTGTCTTCACCTCTCGGATCTTCATCAGTCAAAATCACAACGTCGCAAAAACGAGCGGCAATAGCGGCCTGCAAAGGACGTTTTTTTAAATCGCGTTCGCCGCCAGAACCAAAAAGACTTATAATCTTTCCAGAAGCGCGTCTTTTTAACGGCGGAAAAATAGTTTCAAAACTAGAAGGAGTGTGGGCGTAATCCACGATAACTTCAAAAGGCTGGCCTTCGTCAATTTCCGTCATACGGCCTTTTACAGGCACAAGTTCAGAAACTTTTTCTGCAACTTTTTCGAGCGGGGTCGAAGTCAGACGGCTAACGGCAATCAAAGACGCCATAATATTGTATGCGTTAAAAGCACCAGGAAGAGAAGCCTTGATATGGATTACGCCTGCGGCAACAGGTTTTGAATTTTTATCGACAAGATTCGGCTCAACAATGCTAAACGAAAGCCCATAAGCCGCGCTCGCAATGTTACGGCCAACAAGATAAGGAATAGAAGGAGGAACTGGAGGAAGCGGCTTTTGTTCTTCAAGACCAGCGACAGCCTGTTTTCCGGCCTTGCCTTCCGTTGTAAAGCCAATAACCGGCTGTTTTGTAGCTTTTATAAAGAAAGAGGCAGATTCGTCCTCGAGATTTACAATTCCAAAAGAAGGAACAGCAACTTTTTTTCCTAGAATAGTTTTTTGGTGAGAATTTTCGTCAAGTTTTCTAAAAAGATTAGCCTTGTCGTCGCGATACTGCTCAAAAGTTTTATGAAATTCAAGATGCTCGAGAGTAACATTCATAAAAACACCACAGTCAAAATCAATATTTCCAGTACGGTTGAGCTTAGGAGAAAGACCATGGCTTGAAGTTTCGATTACAGCGTATTCACAGCCGTTCTGAACCATTTGAGCAAGATAATTTTGAATTACAGGAGCTTCAGGAGTTGTAGTATGCTGAGGATTAGCAAGGGCTTCACCGCCAACAGAATACTGAACGGTAGAAATAAAGCCAGTCTTATGACCGTTAAGACGCAAAAGCTGCCAGATAAAACTTACAGTTGAAGATTTGCCTTCAGTGCCAGTAACACCGATAACACCGAGTTTTTGAGAAGGATAATCAAAAAAACAGGCTGCAACAGGCGCCATAACCTTACGGCTGTCCTTTACGCGTAAAAAAACAGGTTTATTCTTGGAATTTTGAAGGGCATTCTGAATTTCCAAAGCCGTTTTTTCATCAAAATCGTCCTGAAAAATAACAGCCGCCGCACCTTTTTTAATGCAGTCACTGATAAAAATATTACCAGTAGTATGAGTTCCCGGAAGCGCAAAAAAAAGCGACCCCACAGAAACATCGCGACTGTCAAAAGCAAGGTTAGAAATTACACAGTCCGAAGAAAGGATACATCCAGTTTTTCCGTCACCTTCCACGGAAATATAGTCAAAAGAGCCCAAAAGCTCCGAAAGATTCTTAGCCATAATATTTTTATTTTACCGCTAAGAAATGGTTTCTTCAATGGGAAAAATAAAGTTGAAAACCAAAGAAATGCGTGTGCAAAAAAACGGCTTCGGCAACAAAATGTTACCAAAGCCGTTGAGTTACAAATAATATCAAGAATCCAAATTGAAATCAGTACTGTACGACAGTTTCTTGTTAAGAAGAGTCAGTATTATAATTACTAAAATCACAAAATAAACCAGAACCACGAGAAATAATATCGGCATCTTAATCAAATTAAAAGCAGTAAGACCTCTAAGATAAAAGCGACTATATACAATAGCCAGCAAAAAGTTAATCGCAATATCGCAAAACATCGACTGTTCTTGAAAAATTGCCTGTTTACATTCAGAGAATTTTTTATATGCAAATTCATTATTTTTCCGCTCTGCAATTCTTATAGCATTTTCAACAGAAAGATTTTCTTTTGCATTAGAAATATATTCTTTTTTCCAATGTGCCAAAGCAATCCTGCAAATTCCGCCTATTATGATTTTTACACAAAAACATATAAGCGTCCCTAAAAACACTAATCTGACTAATGATTCAACACATTCTATTCTATGTTTATCAAATGAAAAATAAAACAAAATCAAATTTTCTTGAGCAGCAAGGACTGAACTAATGTCAAAAACTATGGCTATCGAAAGAAATTTGATAAGATAAACAGGTTTATTAAAAACGTCTTTTATATTGTTAAAAAGGTCGGTTATTTCCAAAAATATTTTCTCCTTAAATCTACTCTTCTATTGCTGATAGAATCGGCAACATAATATAAAAAGAAATCAAAATGCCATCAAAAATCACTTTTCAAATATCAAAAGTATTTTATTTGTGTCATTAACGGAAAATCCATTTTTTTTATAAAAATTTATTAGTCTTTCAAAGTTTAATGCACAATTTCCACAAGGTATAGCTTCACCCGCAATATATCTAATTTTTCTTAAATATTTTAACATCTGATACGACTCTGTTTCTATAAATTTGTTATACTCGATAATGATATCCACAATGCAGCCCCTGCAAATCCTTTGTGTTGATATTCTACCGGAGTTTCCAGCATAACAAGTTTACAATAGCCACATATCAAACTAAAACTAAAGCAATAATTATCTTTAGCAGTACAAGTTTCCAATTACCATTTTTTAATATTTTTATCCCGTCCAAAGTTTCAACTATAAAAGAAGGATGAATACAATCATTTTTTGAATAATCAGGATATATAGGCAATATGCAAGTCATATAAAAAGAAAATGATTTTCCACTATATTTTTTTATCAATTTCAACTGAACACTAGACGACAGCGGCTCAAGAACAAGTTTTCTATATGCATATTCATTTGAACTATGTTTTAAATTATTATAATTACCGACTTCAACCAAAATATTTTATGATTTATTTCTCCCAAAGATTTTCATCAAACAACCATCTAATACAATAAAAGAAAACAACAATTAAATATATAAAAAAGGCTTCGGTAACTAAACAATATCGAAGCCTTTTACTTTTATTTTGCTAAAAAAAATGATGTTTACTTTCGCACCTTTCCATGCAGAAAGTCGTCATAGCTGATTTCAATTCCCTTGCGGACATCGACTTTTGCCTTCCAGCCTAGGTTGTTCAGGCGGGTTACATCGCAGAGTTTTCTTGGTGTTCCGTTAGGCTTTGAAGCGTCCCATTCAATCCGGCAGGTTCTTCCGTCTTTTGCGACATCAGCATAAACAACCGCTCGGATTGTTTCGGCAAGCTCCTTGATTGTCAGCTCTTTTCCGGTTCCAACATTCACGAAGTCTCCAGTCGGAGTTCGCAAATCTTCTGCGTTCTTGTTTTCCATAAGGTAGACAACCACATCCGCCAAGTCTCCGGCAAAAAGGAATTCGCGCAACGGAGAGCCGTCGCCCCAAAGATGAACGACATCCTCGCCGCTCGCCTTTGCCTCGTGAAATTTCCTAATCATCGCAGGGAAAACGTGGCTTCCAGCAAGCTCATAATTGTCGCCGATTCCATAAAGATTCGTCGGCATCACAGAAAGGAAGTTTGTTCCGAACTGCTTGTTGTACGCCGTGCAGAGCTTTATCACGCTGATTTTTGCAAGAGCGTAAGCGTCATTCGTAGGCTCAAGCGGACCTGTAAGAAGAGACTCTTCCTTTATCGGCTGCTCAGCCATTTTAGGATAGATGCAGGTCGAGCCGAGGTTCATCAGCTTTTTTACGCCGTTTTTGCGCGCCGCCTCAACGACATTGAATCCAATCACCATGTTCTGATAGATAAAATCCGCAGGATAAGCTGAA
>ERZ808275.749-NODE-749-length-11254-cov-6.444950_pt1 | contig 11254 bp, 17 predicted proteins | sample MGYA00520894_ERZ808275 | MGnify/ENA primary metagenome ERZ808275 (study PRJEB31516, sample SAMN03275598) | gut metagenome | biome: mammalia-associated habitat; material: feces | host: Papio cynocephalus | place: Kenya | collected 2012-08-03 ...
TGTGGGTTTTTAATATTGGAAAGGATTGATAAAAATGGCAGTAAATGGAATTTTACTTGGCGCGGGTGGTAGTACGTCGTTAGTTATTGATGGAACAAAACTTACAAGTACGAAAGTAATAAATTCAGCTTTAACATCAATAGATGGAGCAATAGGAAAAAAAGAAATTGTTTTTTATAATGGATCACTTTATTTTAATCTTAGTTATTATCAAAAAAATACACGTGCAATTTTTTCATGTATCAGCGATGAAAAAATCTACATTAGTTCTTTAGAAGCAGATGCCATGTTTGTTCAAACTTATAGTTTTGATTTAATACCAAGTCAAACAAGTATTATCCTTTCGTCAACAGGATGGACAGCAAGTGGAGATGTTTATACGCAGGTAGTCACAGTATCAGGCACAAGTGCAATAGAAACAGAACAGGAAATACATATAACGCCAGAAATAGCAAGTATGAGCGCGTATATGGAAGCAGGAGTTTACGCTTCAGCGCAGGCAAAAAATCAAATTACATTTACAGCATCAAAAGTACCTACAGCTAATTTAACTGTATACGTTTTAATTAAGAGAGTAGTAATGTAAAAAGGAGGATAAAATATGTTATTTAATTCATCACTTCCAGTTGCGGGTGGTTCTACTGTAGTCGCGCACAAGATAACACTTACTACAGCGGGCTGGACAGATAATCAGCAAACAGTAACACTTACAGGTGTTTTGGCAGATGAAGATAGTCAATTTATATTACCTACACCTGCTGCGGCGAGTAGAACAATGTATAATGATTGTGATGTACAGTGTATTACACAAGCTGCGAATTCGCTTACTTTCTCTTGCGCCGAAGTTCCTACAAGCGCGCTTTCAGTATATATTCTCTTAATGGATGTAAAATTTTCATAAGGAGGTTATAAATGATTTATAATTTATCTAAACCTTATGTTCCAGATGTAAGCTCTTATACCGTTGAACCTATTGCAAATGCTACTTATGGATTTGAGCTGAATAGTAATGGCTATTATGAAAGTAAAAACAAGGGTATTAATAGTTCTTATGCTATTTGCAGGGTTAAATTACATTTGGTTGCAAATAGTATTGTTTTCTTTAAGTGTATAAATTACGCAGAGTCTAATTATGATTACGGTATTATGGGAAAAGTAGATACTGCTTTAAGTTTAAGCAATAGTGCTGATAGCACTTATGAAATGAACTTTAAAGGAAAATCACAAAGTTCTGAACAATCATGTACTTATACGAGTGTTGAAAAAGGTGACCATTTTATAGATATAAAATATATTAAAGATGGCTCACAAAGTTCAAATAATGATACTTTTCAATTTAAAGTGGACGAAATACAAGAGGGGGGTAAGTAATGATATTATCGGGCGCAATACAAGATGAAACTAAAAATTTTAATGGTAAAAAATGGACTCAAGTAAGTAAAATGCGTTTAGAAAAAATTTATCCTTTTCAAAACCTTTGGATTGGGATAAATTCTGATGGGGGACTTTATTTTTCTAAAAATAATGGAAAAACTTGGTCTTTTGAGACCGGAAATGACAATGCACAAGCTACAAGTATTGCTATTATGAAAGAACGTATTGCAATAGCGGCAACGCAAACAGGATTAAAACAAACAACAGATGGGATCACTTGGGTAGATATTACAGATTCACTTATTCAAGGAACAAACTGTTCTGCGATAGCTTGTGGAGAAAATGGATTATGGGTGACTTCTAATGAAAATGGAAATTATTATACTATTACTGTAGACGGTTTAACAGGCTGGAAAAAAACTACCTTAACGAGTGTTGTTTCGAGTCATTTTATAAAAAAAGTTTACGGAAGATGGTTTATTGATGGCTATTTTGACCTTGGACTTAATAGTCTTGATGGGACCATATTTGGTAATAATTGGACTTTAGTAGCTAGCTTTAGTAAGACTTCATATTCACTAGACTGTTTTTATATCGACAAAATTGGCTTTATATTTATAATGCCTGGAATAGTGGCAATAGGTAAATTAGATGGAATGGATTCTCAAAAAATAGCAAATAATTATAAATGGTCACCGACAACAATAGTAGAATTTCAAACAATGAATTCGGCTATTATAAAAGATACCGATAATATTTTTATAATAACGGATTCTGCTATAATAAATTTTTCTATATCTACCCTTAAAAGGACTACGATGTTAAATACCGGAGGGAAAAAGTTATTTTGTGAAAATAATAGATATTATGCTGGAACTACAAAAGGTATTTATTATTTTAATGAAAATTCTTTGAGTTGGGAAAAAACCGAAGGTATTGATTCAGAAGTGTTTGATGTAAATTATCAAAATGGTATTCTAATGGCGGCAACTTATTCAGGAATTTATACTTCAGAAACAAAGGAGGTAAGTTTATGATAGCTTCAGGACAAAAATCTAATCAAAAAGTAGAATATCTTGTTTCTATTGAAAATATTTTAAAGCCTTGTATTTGGGAAGAAGGAATAAATACTATTCAATTTTCAACATTCATGTCTCCCATGAAACAAATACTTTATAATAAAGTCTCTGGACTTTATTTTATGTTAGGGGGTGAAAAGTTATATTATTCTTCAGATAAAATAAATTGGTTTTCAGTTTTAGTAACAACGCCTACTGATGGATGTATAACAAACAATAGTACAGTTTATCTTTTAGCTCAAAATAATATTTTTAAGTGTATAAATAATAATCTTACCGCTCCAGACTTTTCAAAAATTAACTCAACAGATTCTTATTATTCGTTAGCTACAGATGGAGACATAGTTATTGCAGGTGGACTTAGAGAAATTTATTATTTAGAAGATGATACTTTCCAAAAAAGTCTTTCCGGCTTGACAGAATCGAATAACTCTTTTCGAGTTTGGTCTAAAGGAGGAAAATTTTTTGCAACAGATGGAAACTCAGATAAATCACAACCCTTATACGTATCTTCTAACGGAAAAAATTGGATACAGGCTCAAAATGGAAATAAGATTTGTAACTATTATACTAAAGTAGAATACTTTAATAATTTTTGGTATGCCAATTTTGATAGTTATCTTTATAAAAGTAGCGATGGTGAAAATTGGGAGAAGACAAGTGTTGGCAATGTTATAGATTTTCTTGGCGGGGAAAACAATTTTTTTATTCTTGACTCTGGAGGTAATATACTTAATCTTAATAATGATCTAATTGCCACTTTGCCTAATGTTAGTATTGTCCATAGTGGTCACTATGGAATACAAATTTTTAATAATAATAATTTTTGGAGTATATGGGCATCAAACTCCGCTATTGCTAATGTCAATATGATTTATTCTAATGACAACGGAAAAAATTGGCAAACAATTTCTTTACCTGGCTGTGGTAGTTTAATAAAAATAAATGAGCAATATTGGACTTTTATTTATAATACAAAAAAAATTTTTTTTACAACAAATCTTAAAAATTGGAAAGAATCTCAATTTGCTGTAAAACTTAGTTCTATTACGGTTGGACAATCTTCTGCGATAGGTCTTTACAACAATGAAATATATTATACTTCGGATGGGATTACGTGGAAAAAAGCTTCTCAGCCAGCATTTGTTAATTCAAATGAAAAGAATTACATGAGCCTTTCTTATGTTCAAAGTACTTTTTTTATTTGCACAAATTATAATTCTACTTATTATTGGTATTATTCAGAAAAAGGAGATACTTGGTCTACAGTGACTTCATCAACTCATCCCGGTATAATAAATATTGATAAAGATAAAATAGCTCCTGTAAAATTAGAAGAATATACTAATACTGTTTTTGCTTTTGATGAAAAATTTACAAAATATTCAACACAAAATGTAGATTTAACATTACTTTGCGAATTTAACAGTCAGGATATACAAAATATTAACAGTAAGGCTTATACAGTTATAGATAACGGATTCTTCGTTGTGGGTCTCGCAAAAAAGGGTATTTATTTAACTAGTATTATTGACCGTTGCTCTATTAATGATCAAAACAGCTTTTCATATGATACTAATAATTTATATACTCAATTTTTTTGTGTTAATCATCGATTATATGCTGTTGACAATAATTTGAATTTAATTTATTTTAGCGATGATTTTAACTATTGGTATTCAAGTAGCACCACTTTATATTCTTCTATTGATTATATGTTTTATGGAGATGGTCTTTATATTATTATTGATGAACAAGCCAATTTTTATATAAGTTATGATGGAAAAAATTTTTCTCTTGATAACGATTCTTTTTATAATATTGATACTTCTTCTTCTGAAAATATATTAGATCTTTTTTATGTATTTTATACTGGTAGTTTTTGGATTGGTATAACTTTTGGAGGACTTTACTACTCCAAGGACACTAATTCATGGACAAAATTTCACAAAGGCCCATTAATAAGAAATCGTAATTCTATAGGTAATTTTACTCCAAGAGACAAATCCTTTACTTTATTTCAAGATGGGGAAAAATTATATTATTATACTATTCCCGTCCAAATTAGTTAAAAATTATGTTATAATATAAATAAAAGGAGAAAAATATTATGGCATTATTTAAATTAGTTGACACCTTACCAAAAGAAAAAACCAAAGGATACGTTTATTTACAGCGCGCCAGCGCAAAGAACGCCTTGATGTATGCCGACGTGTCTGAGACCGAGCGTGTCGGGGTCGCGGCAAACGCGATAGTGCAAAAGGATGAAATAGTGGAAGCTGATGAAATTGCAACTATTAATGATATTGCAGAGTTGCGCGAACAGCTTAATGATCTTTTAATCCAGGTCTCTATGGGTGCGAAGATGTTCCCAATCACATTAGAAAAAGATAAATGGTCCGAGGTCGAGTCGCGCTGGGTATATGAGGAAGAAATTACTGGCGCAGATAATCCAGAATCTGTAGTAATACAATGCACTCAGAACGAACGTGAGTATAGTTTAATTTTGGCTTGCAAAGTAGAAAATGGAAAAATTCAATTCATAGCAGGACACCAACCGATAAATCCAATCTCAGTATTGGTAATTATAAAATAGAATCGCTTAAATGCGGTTCTATTTTTTTTTGCTTTTTTGAGCTTACTGTTTTGTCGAATCCAGTAAGCTGAGCGCAGTAATTTGTCGAAATTTGTAGAATCTTGTCGGAAATTACAGTTACGAACATTCACAATTATCTTCTTATATTTTTTATAATAAATGAAGGGGTTTAAAGTATAATATAAATTCCAAGAAAGGAGAATTGTGTTGAATAACAATAATTATTACCCCGGCGCTCAAGGGATAAATATCCCACCTAGAGCGCCAATCTATAATGCTCCTCCGACAGGTTTAAAGGGTAGACCGGTATCCTCTATAGAAGAGGCGCGAGCAATCGCCATAGACTTTGATGGTATGATAAATTATTTTCCAGATTTAGCAAATAACCGTATTTATACCAAACAATTTCAGATGGACGGAACTGCGCCACTTAAGATGTATGTATTAAAAGAGATTCCTAACAACTTTGAATTCTCAGAAGGAGATTATATTACAAGAGAAGAATTCAATAATGTTATATCTAAGCTAACCGCGCTTTTGCAGCAAAATCAGCAAAATCCGCCTATAGAGGCGTCAACCCCTACTCCTGAACAACCTGCCGCGAAGCCTTTAGATATTAATTTTTAAAGGAGGAAAAGAATGAATAATATGCAGATGGACCCCAGACTAAAAGTTATAATGCAACTGAAAAACGGGGCAAATCCACAGCAAATTGTAATGAGCATGCTACAGCAAAACGCGTCTCAAAATCCAATGGCTCAAAATTTCTTAGCTCTTGCAAATTCACATAAAACAAATGACATGGAACAAATTGTAAGAAATATGTACCAAGCCAAAGGAATGGATTTTGATAAAACAAGCTCAGAATTAAAAGAAATGCTCCGTAGATAGGAGAAATTTATGTTTAACGGTAATACTAATGGTTATAGTTTAGCAGATATCGCTGCGGCTACGGGCGGTTATGGTAACAGAGACTCAGGCTGGGGAGGCGATGGCTGGTGGTTGATCCTTATCCTAATGTTCTGTTGGGGCGGCTTCGGTTACGGGGATGGCTTTGGTAGAGGTGGCTTCGGCGGAGGTACAGCAAATTCTCCGGCGTTCCAGGGCGCGCTTACAAGAGCTGACCTCTGCGAAGAAGGAAACTTTAATAATCTATCTCGCGCAATAGACGCAGGATTTACTGGTACATCAGAAGGTTTTGCTAGTGCCGCATTAGCAAGAGCAAATAATACTGCCGCTTTACAGAGTTCACTTTGTCAAGGTTTTAATACTATTCAGAATACTATTACCAATGGTGATTATGATATTTTACAGTCTATCAACTCTAACACTGTTGCAAATATGCAGAATACAAACGCGATTACCGCACAGCTGAATAGCATGGCGGCTCAACAGGCTAGCTGTTGTTGTGACACCCGTCAAGCTATCACGACCGGGTTCTCAGACCTTAACTACAATCTCGCGACCCAAGAGTGTCAGACCAGACAGGCGGTAACAGATAGTGCAAGAGACATAATTGATAATCAGAACGCAAACACTCGTTCAATCCTTGACTTCTTAACTCAGGACAGGCTTGCTGCGCTCACAGCAGAAAATCAGTCACTTAAGTTTGCGGCTTCACAGCAAGCTCAGAACGCTTACCTTGTACAGCAACTTGGCGCGAAACCTGCAATGCCAGCATATGTAGTACCAAATCCTTATACTGGTTCTTATAATTATAACTATGGTGGATGCGGTTGCAACTATAATACTGGCGCACTCGCATAAGAAAGGAGTAGTATATGGAAATAACTGCTAATGCTGTTCAAACAGTAGCTTCAAACGGAAACGTTTTATTTACAGCAACTGCGGTTCCGGGGTCATGTAGCATAATCCATAGGCAAGGCTCTGGGTTAGTTAATCTTAGAGGAGTGACACAGCAGTGTCGCTCCCGCTTTAGAATTTCATTTGGAGGAAATGTAGCGCTTACAACAGGTTCTACAGTTGGACCAATTACTTTAGCTCTTGCAATAGATGGAGAAGCTAATACTTCAACTTCAATGATAGTAACGCCTACTGCAGTTGGTGATTATTTTAATGTATTTTCAAGCATGTTTTTAAATGTTCCTCGTGGAGATAATTATTCTATAAGTATCAAAAATCTTAGTGGAGTAAACGTAGACATTCAAAATGCAAATTTAATTGTAGAAAGGGTGGCGTAATATGGAAGATTTAAAAACAATAAAAAAGACTTTAATCGCGGCGGTTCAGGGTCAGATCGGAGACCTGGGCAATGTAGATGCGCATGAGATGGGTGAAGTCGTAGACATGATTAAAGACCTTGAAGAAGCTTGTTATTATCATACAATAGTAGAAGCAATGGAAGAAAAAGATGAATATGGTAGAAAGCGTTACTTTAGAGAAATCCCATATTATCCTAATCCAATGTATGACAGAGATAGATATGAACAAGACGAGCCTTATAGAATGTATTATCATGGTGACCGCGCGGGAATCAGAATGAAGCCCGAACGCTATTCCGAGTATGATGATGCTATAGGTCCATACCGTGAAACTAAAGTGCCGACCATGAAGCGGGACTCGCGCGAGGGAAGAAGTGGGCTTTCAAGAAAAGGCTATATGGAAGCGCGCGAAGGTCATTTAGATAAAGAAACTAAAATGAAAGAATTAGATAAATACATGAATGATTTAACTCAAGATATGATAGAAATAATAAATGATTTATCACAAGAGGAAAAAGATTTATTAAGGAATAAGATGGCAGGTCTTGTGAATAGAATTTGATAAAGATTAATAACATTAAATGGGAGATATATCTTGTATCTCCCAATCACCCAGAAATGCGCCAGTCTGACGGAACTTGGACCATAGGCGCGTGTGACTGGCAAACCAAGGGCATTTATATCGTAGATAACTTAGACGAATCTTTAACATGGAAGGTTCTAGCTCATGAGATTACCCATGCCGCGATGTTCAGTTATAATGTCGTCATGAGCGCGGAACTAGAAGAGTTTATTGCTGACTTAATAGCTACATATGGATTTGAAATTATTACACAAGCCAATAAAATTTTCTCACGAATCACATAAAAATAAAGGGTAGTAACTTATGTTACTACCCTTTTTCTTATTTTGTGAGTATTTTCTCTTCTTTAACCGCAGCTTCAATTTTAGCATCTATATAAGCGTCTAAATCTTTAATTGCGGCTTCCAGTATTTTCTGACCATTTTCACCTAAAACATCCATAACTGCCTTCTTAGTTTTATTAAAAGCAAATTTCTGCGCGCTCTCGTCAAATTTACCCTGTTCCTTGAGTGCATCTACATAGGTCTGGTTCGTAGCGGAAACCGCGTCTGAGATAGCTTTTTCTAACAGGTCTATATAGAAATTAGCTTTCTCATTCTTTGCCTCTTGCCTAGCCTTTGTAGCAAAGTTATGCAAAAGACGAATAAGTACGATACTGAGAATTGCACCCAGCGCTTCTATAATCTGATATATATATTGTTCCATGGAATTTATTCCTCCTTTATATAAGAAATAAAAATTCCACTAATAAGATTATAATAATTTGTCCATATCAGCACCATATTTTTTTGGGTCTCTTAACATGTTGCGCAAAGTGCTATAACAGTAACCATCAGCAAATTGCAAGAGCGCAGTAATTGGATAACCTTCTTTCCACAGATTGTAAATCATTGGAAAATTTTCTGGAAGCTTTCTAGTTGGGCGCCCAAACGCAACTCCTTTTTCTTTCGCTATTGCAATACCCTCTGCTTGGCGCTGTTTGATGAATTTGCGCTCTTGTTCAGCACTAAAGAATAATACATTTACTATAAGATTGTTAATAAATATTCCCATTTCACCTAATTCATTATTAGTGTTAAGAAAAGGTGTATCAATTACTTTTATCTGGATATGGCGCTTTTGGATTAGCTCTGACCACATTTGAAGCGCTTCCTCGTAATGGCGCGAGAGCCTGTCTAAAGATTTTATAATTAGGGTATCGCCCTCTTTAATTACCTTCATGAGCCTTTGATAAGATGGACGGTTAAAATCCTTGCCTGAGGCCTTGTCACTAAATATATGATCTTCAACCACTCCCGCGTCAATTAGTGCCCTTAACTGTCTGTCTAATTTCTGTTCATGACTACTAACTCTTGCATATCCATATGTTTCCATTGTAGCGCCTTTCTTTTCTTAATCTTTTTATTTTATTATAACATGTTTTTTATTTAATTAAAATGGTAATAATTAACAATTCAAATATTGTGGGTTTCTGAGACTGATAGAAAGGATGATTTTAATGGCTATAAATGGAATTTTGTTAGGACAAAACAATAATAGTAATATAGAAATCTCTGAGCAAAATTTTCAAAGTTTTACAACAGCAGGCTCTTATTCTTATACTATTTCAAAAACAGGTTGGTATTACATTCTCATGTCTGGAGGGGGTGGAGGTGGATCTGGCGGTTGGCCTTATATCAATACCCGCTCTGGCAAGGTTAGCGGAGGAGGAAATGGTGGAGGTGCTGGTTTAATGTTTGCCGCTTATGAATATTTTCCCAAAAATACTCTATTAAATTTAATAGTTGGTAAAGGAGGAGATGGTGGTAAAGGAGGTACTGGAGGAGGATCATTTGGATATGCCTATGGTAATTCAGGCGAGGTTGGAGGTGAAAGTTCCATCTCTTCAAATAAAATTATTTTATATCAAGCCCAGGGAGGAGGAGGAGCCGCTCCTATTTTATATACTAATACAGGTGTTAATACCAGTCCTGGTTCTTCTGTTATCGGTTCTGGTGGAACTGGAAGTTGGATTTATTCAGGAACAAACTTAGCAACACATTCTTCTGCTGGAAACGGTCCAAATTTTTTTGCTTTTAATTCTTTTTTAATTTCAAAAAAATTTTTTATAAGTACCATGAGCTCTACAGGAGGAATGGAATTAAACAATAACCTTGGAGGCGGAGGTGGAGGTGGTAATAGTTGGTTCGCACCAGGAGGAGATGGCGGAAGCGCAACTATAAATTCTACTAGAGATACTTCTACAGATGGTCAAGATGGAACTCTTGGATCTGGAGGTGGCGGTGGAGGACAGGCTAATGGAAGTAATGTTGAAAGTAATCAAGGAGGAAATGGGGGGAAAGGTGGAGATGGATTTATTATAATAGTATCTTTATAGTTAAATTAAATTTATAGATTTTATTCAATATAAATAGAATATAGCCAAAAGTTTATCTGCGTCCCTTTTTCGGCATAAACTCTTAATCCTACTTGATATTTTTTTGTAGAAAAATCTATATCTGTTATTGTAGAAATATCAAAAGATATGGTTGTTTGTTTATTCGGCGCTTCGATATCTTTTATATCATACTCGTGAATAATATTAGAATCTTGAATTATAAATTTAATCTTTGGAGAAGCTGAATATGAAGTTTCTATACTTGCTTTATAAATACTTTTGGGATTAATCCACTGAGCCTCTTTATTAATAAACGTTCCTATTGTAACAGAATTGCTACTTCTACGAGAATCTAAATACGTATAAAGAATACCTGAAAAATTAAAATAGCAATTATTATTCCATTGCGTTTCTATAAAATCCCATTGGTTGTTACTTAATAATAAAGGGTTAAAAATATACTTTGGACTTTCTTTTATATCTTCTAAAGAATTTTTTGGTTCAATTTCGTAGTAAGCATAAAAATTTAAAGAAAAATTTTTTAATATACCAGATTCTCCATTAACGCCCTTGATATAAAGAATAATATCTGATATTTCTTTATTTTTAATTTGTTGAATCGTTATAGGTAAAGAAAAATTATCTATTATATTTTCTTTAAAGGTATTTTTATATAAACAGTCGTCTCCAATATAAAGTCCAACACTATATGCTGAATTGCTTGGAAGAAGGGATATAGAGTCTGCTGTAATAAATACTTTTAAATCAATTAAATTTTGTATATCGGGAATTTTAAAACTGTATAAATTATTAAGCTGGTGTGAATCACTAAGAAGTGTAATGGTTTGTTCCCCTGTATAGGATAAAGATTGAATTTTATAAATTTTATTATTATTACTATTGTTTTGATTTTGATTAAGTAAAATGCCTGTAGTTGCCATTAAAATCTTCCTTTCTATTAGTCTCAGAAACCCACACAATTAAAAAGGTATAAAAAAATTGGGTAGACAATTAAGTCTACCC
>ERZ808275.753-NODE-753-length-11169-cov-3.902195_pt1 | contig 11169 bp, 9 predicted proteins | sample MGYA00520894_ERZ808275 | MGnify/ENA primary metagenome ERZ808275 (study PRJEB31516, sample SAMN03275598) | gut metagenome | biome: mammalia-associated habitat; material: feces | host: Papio cynocephalus | place: Kenya | collected 2012-08-03 ...
AAGTCAAATGGCAGCTAAGACAGATGCTGATATAATTGTTTTTGCAGGTGTTTATTTTATGGCTCAAACGGCAAAAATTATTTCACCAAATAAAAAAGTTTTATTGCCTAACATGCAATCAGGTTGCTTGATGGCAGATATGATTGACTTGAAACAATTGAGAGAATTTAAGGCTCAACATTCAGAAATGCCCGTTGTGTGTTATGTAAATTCAACTGCTGAGGTTAAATCAGAATGTGATATTTGCTGTACAAGTTCAAATGCTATAAAGATTGTTGACAGTTTAAAAGCTAAAGAAATCATGTTTGTTCCAGATACATACTTAGGAAAATGGGTTGAAAATCAATTAGGAAACGTGAAAGTCAATACATTTACAGGTTTTTGCCCAACACACTTGAGAATCAAGCCAGAAGATGTTGACAATGCTCGTGAAAAATATCCAAATGCATTAGTTTTGGCTCACCCAGAATGTCACAAAGAGGTATGCTTAAAGGCTGATTACGTTGGTTCTACAACTGGAATTATGAAGTATGCAATGGAAAGTGACAAAAAACAATTTATCATTGCAACCGAAAAAGGTGTGGTTGATAGATTACAACGTGATTGTAAGGATAAAGAATTTATCTTAATTAAAGACAGTATTGTTTGTCCGAATATGAAAAGAAATTCATTAGAAGATATTTACAACGTTTTGAAAAATGAAACAAACGAAATAACAGTTGATGAAGAAATGGCTAAAAAGGCTCTAAGATGCATTGACAGAATGTTAGAGGTTTGCAAATAATGGAAGACGTTATTTACGGCAAAAACGCTGTTACAGAAGCGCTTGAAGCTGGCACTAGAGAAATTAACAAAATTTGGATTGCAAACAATATTCACACAGATAACAAAATTGCAAAAATCAAAGAATTAGCACAAAAAAAAGGTGTTATTTTTCAATTTGTAGGTAAAGAAAAATTTGCTCCGTACAACGAGGTTAATCATCAAGGCGTAATTGCCTTAACTTCACCAATAAAATATATGGAGCTTGATGAATTTCTTTCAAAACCTCACAAAAACGGTTCATTGGTTGTATTAGACGGGGTAGAAGATGCTCATAATTTGGGTGCAATTATCAGAACTTGTGTTTGTGCAGGTGCAGATGCAATTATGATACCGTCACGTCGCAGTGTTCAGGTTAATTCTGTTGTGGAAAAAACTTCTGCAGGTGCAACAAACCATATTCCAATCATAAAAGTCAATAGCCTAGTTAGCGCATTGCAAAGATTGCAAGAATCAGATTGGTGGGTAATTGCAGCAGAAGCAGATGCAAAAGATAATTATTATGATATAAATTATACAGATATGAATTTTGCACTTGTTATGGGTGCTGAACACGCAGGTGTTTCAAAATCTATAATTAAGATGGCAGATTTTCAAATAAAAATTCCAATGATGAAGAAATTTAATTCGCTAAATGTGTCAAATGCATTGAGTATTATTATTTTTGAAGCTGTCCGACAAAAGAATATTCAAAATGCAAATGTTAAATAATTCCTTTTTTGTTGGAAATGTTGTAGGATAGAATTATGAACAAAAATGTAGAAAACTTTGAATTAAACGACGAAATATCAGAAGAAGGTGTTGATTTTCACAGTCTTCAAGAGGCAGAAGAAGATGAAGATGATGCGGAAAACATCTTAGATACAGTTGCTGATCCAAAAGTTCAAGAAAGTATAAATTCAGTAAATACAGACGATTCGGTTAGAATTTATTTACAACAAATCGGTAAAATTCCTATGCTATCGCAAGTGGAAGAACTTGATATTGCGAAAAAAATTAAAGATGAACATAGCGAATTTTCAAAAAATGTATTGGTAAACGCTAACTTGCGTTTGGTTGTAAGTATTGCAAAGAAATATATCGGTAGGGGTTTGTCGTTCTTGGATTTAATTCAAGAGGGCAATATCGGCTTGATGAAAGCTGCTGAACGATTTGATTATACAAAAGGTTACAAGTTTTCAACTTATGCAACTTGGTGGGTTCAACAGTCTATAACACGTGCTATAGCAGACAAAGCTCGTTCTATTAGATTGCCAATTCACATGATTGAATCTTTAAATAAAATCAAAAAGACAACAATTGATATGACAACAGAATTAGGAAGAACTCCGACAAAGCAAGAAATTGCATACCGTTTGGGTATTTCAGTTCAAAAGTTAAACCAAATCATTAAGTCGGCGCAACCAACAATTAGTATGGAAACTCCAGCAAACCAAAAAGATGATTCTTCAAAGATTGCAGATTATATTGTTGATAATTCAACAATTACACCAGAATCAATGGTTAGCCAAGAGAGTATGCTTGAAGACATCAAAAAGATGTTAAATCAGTTGATGCCAAAAGAACGTGACGTTTTGATTATGCGCTATGGCTTGAATAGTGACGGTGGAAAGAAAACTCTTGATGAAATTGGTTCTCAATATGGAGTTTCAAGAGAAAGAATCCGTCAAATTGAAAATAGAGCCATTGCAAAATTAAAGAAAATGTGCAAAAACGAAAATCTTACAATTGGTTTGAAAAATTATTTTGGCGCATAAATATTGACAAAACAGGAAAAATAGTAAATAATATTGATAGGGGTAAAGCCCTAAAGAACCGCAAGTAACTTTAAGGCTTTAACTTAGTCCCCCTAGTGAATTACATTTTTAAGATTAGCTCCAATAGTTCCAGTATTGGAGCTTTATCTTTATATTTCCGAATTAGAAATTCAAGAAATAAAACAAAATATAATTCCATCAGTATCACCTCCTTTCCACCATTTCTTAGTCTACTGTGTGTGGAAGGGTGATAGGGAGCTACCCTGTTTATAATATATCGTGTATATTTTATATTCGTACAGTTTTTAATAAAAGTTAATTAATATTTTAATACACTCACTTCGTGTTATAATTGAATTATGAAAATATTGTTTTTGACAGATTTGTATCCAATTAGAGAGGACGAAAAAAATACTCCGAAAACCTTGTATAACTTTGTAAAATTTTGGAGAAAAGCAGGACATAGCGTTGATGTTGTTCGTCCAAATTTCTTGCTAAATTCCTTTTTAAGACACAAACCTTTTTATAAAACAGGACAATATGAAAATGCTTATAATGCAAACTATTTAACACCTTTTTGGGGTGATATAAAACAAAAGTTACCAAAACAAATTTGTGAAAATTACGATGTGATTGTTGCACACATGCCGTCTGGAATCATTGCTTCAAATAGTTTTGAGGGTAAAATTATTTGTGCAGTTCACTGTTCAGACTTAGACGTTTTGACAAAGCCTATTTACTCAGTTTATTTCAAAAGGCAAATGGAAAAAGCTTATGACAGGGCTGTTGGAATTGCTTGCCGTAGTATAATTTTGCGTAAAAAATTCTTAGAATTATACCCTCAATATGAAGAAAAAACCTTTGTTGCTCCAAGCGGAATAGATGTTCAGCCGATAAAACGCCAAGTATCTTCAATGCGTGATAGGCAGGTTAATATTGTGACTTGCGCGCAATTAATTAAACGCAAAAATATTGATAAACTGATAAAAGCAGTAAAAGATAACGAAAAAATCAAATTGACTGTAATTGGTGAAGGTAAAGAACTTGAACCTTTGGTTAGACTATCAAACAATGTGAAATTTACAGGTTATTTACCAAAGGATATTGTTTTAAATGAAATGAAAAATGCTGATATTTTTGTTTTGCCAAGCATTCATGAAACATTCGGTATGGTTTACTTAGAGGCAATGGCAATGGGCTGTATTACAGTTTGCACGAAAAATGACGGCGTTGATGGAATTATAAAAGACGGTGTGAACGGATTTTTGACAGAACCAGATGTAGAATCAATAAAAAAAACAATTGAAAAAATTATTGGCTCTGACGAAGGACAAATTTATAACATATTACAAAATTGTTACAATACGGTTACAGACTATAATTCTACAACTTGTGCGGAGAATTACCTTCAAAATATTTTAAAGAATATATAAAGGTATCTTAATTTCAACATGTTTTTGCTATAATTGTAATATGGCAAGCCATTTAGGTGAGTGCTTGCTCAGTAGAAGTAGTTAGGAATTTATTTATGTACAACAAGTTTTTGTTTTCGTTATTAGCGCTGATTTTTACAGCACAACAATGTTTTGCGCTTAATATCGACCAAACGTTAGAAAAACATGTTGCACCTATCTCGGATAAGATAGCAAGTATAATTTTCTTTCCAATTCCAGTATGTGGTACTGATGTGCCAATTATTATTTTCTGGATTATTATTGCAGGTATTTTCTTTACAATTTACTTGAGAGGTATCGCAATTTGGGGCTTCAAACATGCAATTGATGTTTTGAAAAAACCCGCAGATAAAGATAGCGAAGGCGATGGTGAAGTTTCATCTTTCCAAGCTTTAGCAACAGCTTTGTCTGGTACAATTGGTATGGGTTCAATTGCAGGTGCTGCAATTGCAATTTCATTGGGTGGTCCTGGTGCTGCTTTTTGGATTTTTGTTGGTGCAATTTTTGGTATGTCTTTAAAATTTGTAGAAGCATCATTGGCAGTAAAATACAGACGTTTTAACTTGGACGGTTCAATTTCAGGCGGTCCAATGCACTATATGGCTCACGGCTTAACTCGTAAAAAAATGCGTTGGTTAGGTCAGCCTTTATCTGTAATCTTCGCAGTTCTTTGTATCTGTGGTGGTCTTACAGGTGGTAATATGATTCAAATTAACCAAACAGTTGAACAAGTTATCAGTATTTCTGGCGGTTTGGGCTGGGATTTAACTGGTCAAAATTGGATTATTGGTCTGGTTGTCGCTGTTGTAGTTGGTTTGATTATCGTTGGCGGTATTAAGAGTATCGCAAAAGTTACAGAAAAAATAGTACCATTTATGTGTGCCTTGTATATTATTTCAGGTTTAGTGGTAATTGTAGCAAACTTCACACACATTCCACACGCGTTGTTTGTAATTGTAAAACAAGCGTTTTTCCCTGAAGCTGTTGCAGGCGGTATTTTCGGTACAATCATTATGGGCTTACGTCGTTCAGTTCAAACAAACGAAGCTGGTACAGGTTCTGCTCCAATTGCTTATGCAACTGTAAAAACAAAAGAACCTATGTCACAAGGTTTTGTATCCTTGATTGAACCGTTGTTAACAGGTTTGTTATGTATGTTGACAGCTTTCGTAATTGTTGTAACTGGTACATACCAACCAGGTGGCGGAATCTCAGGTGTTCAATTGACTTCATCAGCTTTTGAATCAGTAATTTCATTCTTCCCATATATTTTGGTTGTTGTAGTTGTATTGTTTGCTCTATCAACAATTATTTCTTGGGCATACTATGGACAAAAATCTTGGAACTTCTTGTTCGGTGAAGGTAAAAAACGTACATTGACTTTCCAATTAATTTACTGCGCATTTATTATTATTGGTTCAGTTATGAGTGTAACTTCTGTAATCAATATTACTGATGCGATGATGATTTCAATGTCTGTTCCAAACATTATTACAATGTATATTCTTGCTCCAGAAATTAAAAAGGATTTGTGTGAATATGCAAAACGTCACAAAATTGCTTGGGCGTTCAATAAAAATTGGTACAAAAAATGTGAAGAAACAGAAGTATAATTTGTTAGAATATAAATTTTGAAAGGGCGCGAGCTATAGCTCGCGCCCTTTTTTGATGAATTGTTCTATTCCAGAACAACATAAAATTTAAAATAAAAAACGACAAAATTTTGTCAGTCAATGTCTGACCATTTATCAAAAATTAAACTTAGTCGCCTAATTCGTCCCAAACTTTTTCAAAATCATGGTGAACTTTTTTCAGTGCTTTTACCATAATGTAGTCAAATTGCAATTCACGACCACCTTTGATTACTTCAAATGCTTTTTCGTGTGAAATTGAATCATGATAAGGTTTTTGAGTCCTTAATGCATCATAAACGTCTGCCACAGCCAAAATACGAGCTTCAAGCGGAATGTCTGTTTTGCTTAAACCGTCAGGATAACCTGTTCCGTCATATCTTTCGTGATGATAGCGCGCAATGTTCATTGCCATTTTTATGAAATTGCTATCGCCAAACTGACTTTGAACATCTTTTAGCATGTTATAACCAATTATTGTATGTTGCTTCATTTGCTCAAATTCAGCCTCTGTAAGCTTGTCAGGTTTTAATACAATTTCGTCAGCAATGCCAACCTTACCCACATCGTGCAATGGTGCAGCAAGTTCTAAATCTTTTATAAATTGTCTTGAAATTTCTTGTTTGTAAATCGGTTTTGTTAGTTCAACTGCTAGAATTTTGCAATAACGTTTTACTCTTTCCAAGTGATGACCTGTGTCGTCGTCTTTTGATTGTGCCAATTTTGCAAGCGAAAAGATTGTTTCCATTTGCTCATTAGTGATTCTTTCAACTTCTGATTTGTCAGCACTATTTTGCAAATCTCTCAATTTAATTTGTTTTGCAATACGTTCTCTAACATCTTCTGGCTTGAAGGGTGTTGTCATTAGGTCATTTGCGCCACTGGCAAACGCTTTTACAATGTCGTCAGTGCGAGATTCTCTCGAAATTAAAATAATCGGAATACATCTGTATTCAGGATTATCCTTTATTATTTTGCAAGTGTCAAACCCATTTCTATCTGACAAATTTGTGTCTATAATTACCAAATCAAGGTTCTTTGACATCTTTGCTAATGCACTGTCAGAAGAATTTGCGGTTTTTACGTCATAATTGTCCTTTGCTAATAACATAGACAAAATTTTTAAGTTAGTAGCATTCTCGTCAACAATTAAAACTTTCATAAATCTCCTTAATTTGTTTTTATGCTATGATTTTAGCATAAGTTTCAGATTAAGACAAGGTGAAAAATGGACGAACAAAAAATTATAGTTACACTTTCAGGCAAAGATCAAGTCGGAATTGTTATGCAAGTTACAACAATTTTGGCTAAATATGACGTAAACATTGAAGATATCAAACAAACTCTTATGCAAGGTCAATTTGTGATGTTCTTGCTTGGTGATATTTCTCAATCAAAAAATACTTTCAAAGAAATTAAACAAGCTCTTTTAGAAAAAGCTGAAGAATTAGGTATGGAAATTTGGATTCAAAAGAAAGAAATTTTTGATAAAATGCATACCATTTAATAAATTTCTAAAAAATCATCTTAAAAACATATAAAAATCAAAAATGTAGGTAAAAACACGTACGTAATTTTACGTACGTGTTTTTACCTACATCGCTCTAGAAATAATTGTTATGATTGCTCTTTAAAGATTTCGTTGGGAATTTGACCACTCTATAGCAGTTCTTACTCCAACGCCTACCTCGAATTTGTGTCCCAGAGCTAAAAGTACGGCTTCAAGTGAAGCTACAGCAGTCAGTAAATCCCTGTCAGAAACGAATCCAAGAGTTCCCATTCTGAAAATCTTGTCTTTAAGCGTATTTTGACCGTTTGCTACTACTATATCAAAGTCTTTACTTAAATGAGAGCGAATATCAGGTACTGAAATGCCCTCAGGTGGCAAAATTGAAGTAATTGCATAGCTTGCATTTCTGTCGTCTTTTACTAAAAGCTCCAAGTTAATAGCCTTTAATGCTTTTCTCAAGCCTAATGCAAGCCTTTCGTGTCTTGCAAAAACATTTTCTAAACCTTCCTCTTTGATACGTCTTAAAGCCTCTTGTAGAGCGTAAATCAAGTTTACAGCAGCCGTGTAAGGAGTAGAATTTTCTCTGACAGATTTTCTATGTGCATCCCAACTGAAATAGAAGCTTGGGTGCTTGCATTCAGCGTGTACGCGCCATGCATCTTCGCTTGCGACAAGGAAAGCAAGTCCTGGAGGAATCATAAATCCTTTTTGTGAGCCAGATACAAGTACATCAATACCCCATTCGTCAGTTTTTACAGGCATTGCGCTTACACTAGTAACGCCGTCAACAACAGAAATTGCACCATGTTTTTTGATGATTTTGCAAAGTGTTTCAATGTCGTTTTTCGCTCCAGTAGAGGTTTCTGAGTGTGTTAGAGTTACAATTTTGTATTGTTTTTCACTCATTTTCTTTTCAACCTCTTCTGGATTGATTACTTCACCCGCCGAAACCTCGATTTTATCAACATTTGCGCCATATCCAGCGGCAATTTTAGCCCATCTGTTACCAAAATTACCTAAAGATAAGCAAAGCACATTGTCACCTTCATTAACGAGGTTTGAAATCGCTGCATCCATTGCCCCTGTTCCGCTAGAAGCAAACATAAATACGTCATTTTTAGTCTGGAAAACATATTTAAGGTTTTCATATACTTCTTTTAAAATTTCCGAAAATTCCGAACTTCTGTGTCCAATCGGGTGTTTAGCCATTGCAAGTAGTACACTTTCAGGAACAGGTGTTGGTCCTGGAATCATCAAAAATTGCTTATTTTTCATATTTTATCCTTCCTTAGCACTTGAATTTTTATAAAAATAGGTTATAATGCTAATAGGGACATCTACTTAGAGGTGTCGCTCTAAGCAGATGCTTCGTTCCCTTACAATAGCGTCGAAACTAATTGTATTAAAAGTCCTAGTACAGCTAGGGCTTTTTTAATTGTTTCTTCTTCCACTGTTATATCACCTCCTTTCAGCCATTTCTTCGTGTATGTGTTGCCTTTGGAGGTATGGAACTTACCCTATTATTTTATTTTCAATGTTCGTGCTAGAATAATTATATTATGATTTATGGCTTTTTATCTACAATTTTATTTATCTTAATATTACCATTTTGGCTTGTTGCAGGTTTGTTTAAACATAAACTAATTGCGGGTTTTAGAGAAAAATGTGGATATTTTGATGCTCCAAATTTAAAGGACAGTATTGTTTTTTATGGCGTGTCTGTCGGAGAGATTAATGCTCTTGAAAATCTTATAAAACATGTAAAAGAGACTTTTAATAACCCTATCGTTGTATGCACAGGAACAGTTACAGGGCAAGAAATAGCAAAGAAAAAATTGGCTAAAATTGCTGATTTTATTACGTATTTTCCTTATGACTTTCCGTTTTGTGTGGGGCATTTCTTGAATAAGGTTAATCCAAAAATTGTAATTGTTGCAGAAACTGAATTGTGGCCTAATTTTGCGCGCTTGGTCCGTAATCGTGGAATCGAGTTGATGATTATAAACGGTCGTATTTCAGATAGAACCTATAATTCATACAAAAAATTGTCGTTCTTTTTTAAACCTATCTTGCAAAATTATACAAAAATTCTTACACAGTCTAATAGAGATAATGAAAAACTTATTTCTATCGGTGCAAATCCTGAAACAACAACTGTTATGGGTAATTTGAAGTTTGATATTGCTAAAAAAGACTGTGATTTTGATTTAGGTCAAGGTCGTATAATTATTGCAGGGAGTACACATGCGGACGAGGACGAGTTGTTTATACCTGTGTTTACTGAATTGAAAAAGGATTTTGACGATATAAAATTGTTGGTTGCTCCACGACACCCAGAACGTCAAAATGCTGTTAAGAAGCTGATTGAAGCAACAGGTTTGAACTGGGGATTGCGCTCAAATGGTGACAAATTCGACGACAAAGATATCATAATGCTTGATACAATGGGTGAATTGGGTAAGGCTTATGCACTTTGTCATTTTGCGTTTATCGGCGGAAGTTTTAATAAAACAGGTGGGCATAATCCTTTAGAGGCTACAGTATTTGAAAAACCTACTATTTCAGGTACTTGCGTAAGTAATTTCAAAGATATTTATGCACTTTTGACTCAAACTGGCGCATCAAAAATTGTTGCAAACGTAAAAGAATTAAAAGAATACATGAGAAAATTACTTTCAGATAATGAAATTTACCAAAAGTGTTGTGAAGATTGCAAAACAGCCTTCGCAGAAAACCAAGGCGCACTAGAATATGTAATCAGCGAATTGAAAGAAATCGTTTAATTTTCCCAAATTTCTCTAATTAATGTTAAAAGAGGCTTTTTAACCAACGGTTCAACTTTGATTTTTGTATGTTTTAGAGTTTTATACATCAAATCTTCTAGCAAATCTACGTATAATTTTGTTGAAACAAGTACATAGTTTGGATTTAAACCTTTAATTTCATTTGGGGCATAAACTTTGTAACCTAAAAACTCGTCATTTTCACCATGATTTTCAAATTTTTTGTCTGAAATACCGATAATATTTAATTCTGAAAGATTAAAATATTTTTTGATAAGTTCTAAAAATGTTCCTGCGCCATATAGGACAACAGTTTTGCCGTTTAGTTTTTTTGCTAATTTTGGTAATGTTTTGTCGAATTTAAACTCATAAAGATAGTTCAAATTTTCGCGTTCGTTTGGAACTTCTTCATTGAAAACCGTTCTGACATCTTTGTTTTCAATATGTAGAGTATTGAAAACGTAATCTAGGACAGGTTTTGGTTCTTCTGATGTAATTAAAAGAACATCAAAATCTTCATTTTTAATTTGTTCAGGAGTGATTGCACGAATACCTTCAAATGTTTCTACAGGTTCAGTTTGAAACTTTTTGTCAGCGATAGCGGTAACATTTAGAACATCTTTGAAGAAGTAACGTTGATTAAGTTCAACAAAATCTTCGTCAGCGCCTAAAAGAATAACTTTTTTACCTTTAATTTCGCCCATAGACCAAAGAAGGTCATCATCAAATTTTCTAGTTTTAATTTTTTCTTTAAAATATCTTGTTAACATAAATAACTCCTGTAATAATTTTAGCAGATTTTGCGATAAATACAAGCTTTCTTAAAAATAAATTGGTATCAAGTGCAATATTTTTTGTGTTTTTTTGAAAACTACGCGAAATTTTTGTATGTAATAAACGTAATTTTTCCTAGATTTATACATTTTTTCTGTCTTTTTGTTTAATTTTTCAAGAACATCTGCGTTAGGTTTTCCTAATATTTGTGACTTTGCATTTTCTTTAATAAGTTCTTTTAAATCTTCTATATTGGGCGCTTTAGGATTCCAATTAATAATAGGAATATCTTCTGGTGAATACTTCGGAATAATTCCGTCTAAAACATCAAGTCTGCAATTTTCAATATCTTTTATAATTAAAATTACAGGAATACCCATTGCGATACAAGGCATTGCGCAATGTATTCTAGGAGTTATAACTAGTTTCGCCTCATTT
>ERZ808275.757-NODE-757-length-11087-cov-5.710207_pt1 | contig 11087 bp, 11 predicted proteins | sample MGYA00520894_ERZ808275 | MGnify/ENA primary metagenome ERZ808275 (study PRJEB31516, sample SAMN03275598) | gut metagenome | biome: mammalia-associated habitat; material: feces | host: Papio cynocephalus | place: Kenya | collected 2012-08-03 ...
AATAGTTTTTGGTGATTTTTTATGCTTATAATGACGATAATCCACATCAGACAAATCAGCATGTTCCCTCTCATCCCATGATGGAAACTGAGAAAGTTCTGCCGAAAGTTCCGCATCAGTTTTCGTTCGATATTTACTACGATAAGCTTCTTTTGGTAATTGGTTTAAGATTACCAAGCACGAATACAACTTCTCCACATCATGAGAAGAATAAATTGCATCTATTAAATTATGTCGCATTTCTTGTAGAGGAACTGACACACCGACATGAGGCGCTGGCTCAGATGCCATGCCTACACGCTCACCGTTTGTACGATTCTTTTGTTCCATAACATTCCTTTTTAAACGTTTTAACTCCATTTATTCTGCAAATCTACGACATTTTCACGAAACCGCCAAGGAATTCTCGGGATTTAACACAAATTGCGAAGGATCGATTATTCTTCCTAATCCCAAATTCATGATATCTCCCGACTCTGCGGCAAACCTTGTCAGCAGAATCGGGAAACACCATTCTATAGGTTCTTCAACTACGCCTTACCCTTTTTGGTATCAAGCCAAAAATAGAATGCGGCAGCCATCAGGCCAAACCCACCAATTACTATAATAAATCCTTCCATAACTATTTCGTTTTTAAAATCAAGTAGGCAAAGCTTTAACAGATGAAAGTCAGACCTTTCATTCGGTCTATGTAATCAATACGTAGTTTCATCATCCTCTATCCATAAGGTTTTGTACATTGGCCAAACATCGACCTTTGGAAGAGGAGTTTGTTTTGCGAAATGGCATTTTTCATAAAAAGGAACCGCACTATATCCCTCCTTATGCAATGCCAGAACTGTAACGAACAAGCATCCACCCAAAGTCTGCTTTCTTGCCATATCGCAAACATAATCAATTATATCATAGCCTATGTTTTTGCCTTGGAATTTTTTAGCAACAGCAAGATACGTTATCTCCAAAGCAGGATAAGTAAACTTTTCTTCAAACCGTTCTCGAAAAGATTCTGTAACATGGGGCTTTTCTGTTCCTGCAGCTCCAATCCTCATGTCATCAAAATCATCATGATCTATATCTACAGAATCAAAAGAAAGCGAAAAGATTGCAGCTATCTCATCATCGGCAGCATTACGAATGCAATATGTTGCACAATAATGATTTATGCTGCACTCTTTCAAATTTCCATGAATAAACTCATCCATTTGATTCTCTCCACAATAGAAATTTTGCAATTCATCAAAATTATGGAGACGACCAACTATAAAATCTGCATGATCCATTATATTAATCTTTCCAAACAAAGTTATACTTTCTATTCTTTGACTCTGGGACTTTACCATTCTTTATAGCCTCTATAGAGTCATGAACTGCTTTACGTATAGCCTTTGCGTATTCACCTCTTGCAACAGCTTTTGGTGTATTCATTCCTAACATCATATTCGTATCTCCTATCAATTTAAACGTTTAAACTCTATTAATTCTGCAAATCTACGACTTTTTCACGAAACCGCCAAGGAATCCTTGGGATTTAACACAAATTGCGAAGGATTTACTTGATGGGCTTACCATAGACGAGTCTCTCTATCCACGCCCAATGATAACCAAGAAGATGGCAAGACTTTCATTCGGTCGATATAATCAATACGTTGTTTCATTATACAATTATATTCAATCTGTTCAATTCATTTTGAACAATATTTTTGAAAGCATCAGATTTTATAAGCTCAAATTGCAAAACTTCTTTCCAATTATTAGAATTGGCATCTTTCACACTTTCAAAATAGGCATTTAAAGAAGAAAAGATATCGTCAAGTTGCTTCATTGGACTATTTCTTTTTATTCTCAATACATCATTACGAAGCTTATTTATAACACTTCCTGTCCCATCTGAATAAGTTTGTAATATATGTTGTCCTTCCATTGTATTTTTTAATTTTCTAAAAGTTTCATCATCTATATCATTTTGCCGAATATAAAAAACTGCTTTCAAAAGTCCGTTTTCTTCCTGAAGCTTACAATACAAAAATTTCTCAGTCGGCATCTTGTCCAAATAAACATTCCAATATTTTCTTTTATTACCATCCAAAACAACTTCCGATTTATGCCCATTACATGATTGACACGATGGAATTAAATTCTTAGGACTAATTGAATACAATGGATATTTCTTTTGCGGAATAAAATGATCCATCGTTTGAACAGTGTTCACCTCACATAACGGACAGGTCATATTGTAATAACCATCCGATGCCAAAACCTCATCACGCAAAGTTTTTATTATTGCTCTATCATACTTATATAAAGCCTGATAATCTGATTTTTCTTGACTATTCATAGAAGGATGTAATTCAACTATATCTTCAAGGCTATTAGAAGCGAACTTTCTATCATAAATATCAATTTGCCCACCATACTTAGCAACGATAGCATTACATCTATCTTTATAAGTAGGTTTACCTTTTTTCCTTAACTCAACATCTTCTGTTCTTTTGTGCGTGCTATTTATAACTTCACTTATAAACTCTTTGGAATCCCTATTGCTTACTATTAAGCTTCTCATTACTCATTCTTTTCATCAATGAAAGACTGTATCAATAATCTGAGACTCAAACTCAATTGATTTTTACCATTTTGCAGAACATTCACAACACTATCATAGTCATAATCTTGCGCCTTGACTATATCTCTTACATACTGCTCATAGCGTTTATCCTCATTAAGATTTTTGAAAACGTAGTTGTTCAATACAGAGATGTCTTCTCCAAATGTCTCTATTCCTATTTTATTAACAGAAAGATGATGACCATTTCTATTGAATATCAACACATTTTCAGAAAGCAATTCTCTAATAACTAAAGCAGAATGAGTCGCAACAATAGCATAAGATTCATAAGTTTCGAGTATTTCCATAACTGCATTAATCAACCTTGTAATAGCCTGAGGATGTAAATGTTGCTCCGGCTCATCAAACAACAAAAGCGAATTAGGTTTTATTTGAGCCAAAAGATTCGAGATGGAAAATAAGAAAATCGTTTCCCCCGAGCTCATATTTGTACAAAATTTTTCCAATTCAGACAAGCCTTCTTCTTTAAGTTTATTTTTTTTGTCACATAAGATAGATAGAATCTCTAAAGGAACTACCTCTTTAGCCAACTTTTTCCAGTTATTCCAGATATTATCAGTCGAACCTCGCTCGTGAACTTTTCTCACATCAGAGAGAAATTGATCTATTTGTTCATTTAGTGTCAAAAGTTCATTACCCTTCTTGACCAATCCACAATAACTATATCCTATTGTATAATCATCCTGAACAGGAGGGAAATGATCAAATGGAGAATACGAATTGACAAAGACCTTTGCAAATATTGGCTTCAAACCAACAAAAGAAGAATCACCTTTTGTTATCAAACCATTAACTATATTCTTTATCAAAGAACTCTTTCCTACACCATTTTCGCCGATTAAACCTATCATTCTCTTATAAGCTGGACACTGATAGCTAAAAGGGAAAGATATTTCTATCGGAGAATCTGTTTTCAGAAAGAAGCCTGGCTTAAATCGGCAAGTAAATGAAAATGCTTTATCCATTTCCCGTCCATAGACATAATATCTACCTTCACGCAAAGCCTTATCAGCAGAATTATATCTGCATAAAGAGACACGAAATATACTATCATTTTCGAATTTTTCATATACTCTCGAATATAGAGCCGCATCGCACAATTCGGATAAATATACGTAAGCTTTATTCCCGAAGAATTTTCTCATATTTTCATAGTAAGAAACATCTTCACCCAACGAACAATATTCCGAAGACAACGAATAGAAATGACCCGCCAAAACAGTGCTTGTGTCAGCTATGCCTGTATGCATTATTTTGAGATTACCGATGACATTTATTTTCCCCTTTTCATCTACATAATACAACTTATAACGTGTTCGATGACTAAAGTCGTTCCAACCATAATTGAACGTTAACACAAAGCAATTATTGGCGACAGGCCAATCAACGTCAGTTTCCGTAAAGTCAAAGGCACTAACTATCTTAGACTTACAGACATAAAAAGGCAATGAACGATCCTCAATATAAGGCTTTGTCATGTCACCAATATGCACGTCCCATTTTTCATCATTTCTTACCAAATGAAAATCATTTGATTCCAATTTATTTTGGATTTGGGCAAGAAAAGTATAATTGGTTGAGATATTCAAAAGCCCAGAAAAGAAGCGAATCAATTTGTCATCATCATCTTTAATATGTAAGATTGAAATGAACAATTTATCACAAGCCCAATCATCGTTCATAACAAAATGTTTCTCAATCTCATCGCCCAAATTAGAGAATCGAGAATCTTCTCTTCTTGGTTTATTATAAACATCCCATAAAGAAGACAGTAAATTCATAAACTCACTCTCATACTTTGTCTCTTCTGCCAACTGCATAGAATAAGCATAGAGTGCATCACGCAACTTTTGCGATACCAACTTGTTTTCCATCATTTTTAATCTATAGCCAAACTACAAGTACTTTTAATAAACTCAGCAAGCTTTGGATGTCGCTTAACATATTTGTCAAAAGCATTTTGTGCAAATGTAGCTACCCATTGATCTGAACCATTAGGAGGATTTTCACCAACCTCTAAATAGTCCATGTAATCTGACGCCATTAAATATGCAGGATTAAGATAGAAGATAAAAGAAACCTGAATCATCATCAATTGATTCAACATTATAGATATGTTATCCAACTGCTTCTCCCTTCTGCCATCAAGACACACCGTGTTACAATTAAGCAATACACTACTATACTTATTTGCATGCACGCAATCATCTAATAATTGCCGATTATGTTCCAAGTATGTATCCCATCCGAAAAATGGATATAAGTCCTTCGTTTGTGGAAATTCCTTTATAGCCTTTAAGATTTTTTTGACTGAAGGAATTCTAAAAGAGGAATCTATCCATTTTTGAACCTCCTCCACATATAAGCCTTTATTAATGTCAAACTTATCTTTTAGAGTGATGTCCAAATATATTTCTGTCAAAATATCATCAAATATCTTGCGAATAAGAACAAAAGCGTCATTAATTCTTGCAATTTTCAACAAGGTTTTGACTGAATCCAAAGTGCCTTGGATAGACATAAAATAGTATGATTCATAATTGGCTATACATTTTGTTCCAGAAGGAATAAAATAAAAAGCCCTGTCAGAGACACTATCATAAAAATTCATTATCTCATCAAGTTCCACAAAAACACGATGCTCTTTGTAAGTTTTAGTCAGCATCAACTTGTCTGCTACGTTAAACTCTGTTCCCATAATTTACGAATATACTCTACATCTGATTTCAATTTGGCATTTTGCGGAGTCAGACTTAGCATAAAAGTCAGCTCACCAAGTAAATGTTTCAGGTAGTTTTTCTTTGAGCAGCCTATCTTTTGCAAATGGCTTTCTACCCCCCATTTCTTTATATAAAAGACTTCTTGGCGAATTTTACGCCTTTTATCTTTATCCACCTGAAGTCTCTGATTGACAACTATACCCGTTACAACTTGTCTAGTATTTCTATGCATAACTTTCGTTTTCTCGTTATTCAATTGAAGTCCTTTAGCATTTAGCTCTTGTTTTACTATTTTTTTCAATTCTACCTCATCAATTTCAGAATCCGAAGAAAAAGTCAAGTCATCAGCGTACCGAGTATAATAAAGAGCATGTTCCTTGCAATATTCAGCAATATGAGAATCAAAATCTGTCATAAACAAATTAGACAGACATGGGCTAGTCGGAGCACCTTGAGGCAAGACATCATCCAAACAGCATAACATTGCCAATAAATCAGCAACAGGATTGACATATCCTAAGAATCGAAATATTTCTTTAATAAAGCCTAAATGTATCGACCCAAAGAAGTTATTGACATCAAACTTGATGACTACCTTTCGATTTCTATGAAACCGAACATTTTCCTTCAGCTTTTTCCCATGTACAAAGGCTTTTGCATAAGGACTCACTTTCTGGGTATTCAATATATTCTCCAAAATCCAATATTGAATTTGTTTTAAGTTTGGCAAAGGAGAATTTATCTCTCGATTACCTCCACTATGTTTTTTGATTTTATATATCCAATAAAACGATTTTGGATATTGAACCACCGTTTTAATATATGACAATTTAAAACCAACCAATTCTGAAAAATGTTCAGAATCATAAATAATTGGCAAATTATTATCTACCAAACTTTTTGCATACCTTAGACAACTATCCACATACTCTGTCGTATAACCATTTAAGATAGCCAATTGGGAAAATTGAAAAGAATATTTATCAAATTCCATTATAAAAAATCTTGAGGGAGGATAGCACACTATCCTCCATTTTATTCGATATTTGAGACAATTTGCTGGGAATGCGACCTCTGGGCGCATGAGAAGCAAATTGGCTCAAAAGCTTGAAATTACATACTCTGTACAGAAAGAGCGACTCGCTCCACCGAAATAGTTACCTATTTATATCGTATATAATCTATATTCTCCAATTCTTCGGCAAATATACATCATTTTTATCTTTTTTCGGTATCATTTCGTCAAAAAGTGGAGCAATCCAAAGAAATTTAACATTTCTATTCATTTTTTCACTCAATCCTTTCAAACAAGCCTCACCTTTTGGAGACAACTTAATCTTATCTTCATCTTTATCTATATAACCTTTACGAGTCAGCAAAGCTAGTTGCTGCCCTATTTCTGCATAGTTAAGCCCCATTTCTAATAAGCCTCCAACCTCTAAGTTATATTTTACCGTTGCAAGCAACTGTAGTTTAATTTCTGTTTTCATTATTCTTGAATCTTGGGAATATATTAAGATTTTGCTTTGCCTTCCAAAAGATAGGAAAAGTATTATTGGGCGACTTGCCCATAATAGAAACCAAAGCCTCACTCTGTTTAAAACCTAGAGAATATTTCCCTATCCTTTCTCCATAGGATTTTTCCATTTGAAGCATCAGTTCCTTTTTACACTTTATTTCTACATCTGTTAAATTGGTATCTCCCGAAATTTCCTTTGCAAAGACATCTACACAAAAGAGTCTCAAAGCATTCTCTTTACAATAATCATAACCAGTACGCATAGCCCATATTGCAATAGCAAAAACATTCTCCTTCCCAATTGAAACATTCTGCGTTTGGAAATATTTCACAAAAGATTGATATGTATCAAAATAAGTTTTTCCAGACCCTATAAAATCATCAACAAAACAAATAACATCGTTGTTTTGGAAGAGTTTTTGAGATTCAAATGCATCTTTACAAAATATTAATTTGTCCTCATATTCACAAAGGCTTCTTTTTTCTTCAAACATCGAATAAACGATATCTCCACTTTTGTTAGCTTTTTTATGATGACCGTTGTTATCAACCTCTTTCATTGGAGTAACAATTATTGAATGGGCATTTTGAAAAATCTCATCATCACTATTATAATATCCCATTAGAAATTTATCCATAAAATTACAGACATCAAGTAAATGAAACCTATCAACTAGTTCAAATAAAAGGGCAAATTCATTAGCATTCATGTGTCCTCCAAGAGAACACATATTTTCAAACCTAAGCGTATTTATATCCCAAGCATGTTTAACAAACAATTCCTTTACTCTTTCTAATTCATTAGGTTTTAACGCCTTTTTCTTCTTTATCATTGATATATTTACGATTTAAAGATAGGTGTTTTCTCTTCCTATCAAAAACATCTACTCCTCTGAAAACTTTTAGCTATACTATAGAAATGAGCCCATGACACCAAAGCCACAGCATCTTCTTTTCAACATACCCCCTCTTCATCTTTCACTTCCCTAGCAACATAGGACAATACCGCTCTATCACTTCTACTTCTTTACCAGCATCCTATTGCTTCCACATACTACAGTGGTATTGTCAGGAATGTCTTTGGTTATCACACAATTTTGCCCGATTACCACATTATTACCAATTTTTACATGCCCGATAATCTTTGCACCAGCACCAATGAATACGTTATCACCAATGACAGCACTACCTCCACCTGGCATTTTATGCCCAATCAACACCCCTGGATATAGAGTGCAGTTTTCACCGATCTCCGTAGCAGGATTAACAATGATAGTTCCCCAATGCCATATTGTCAACCCCTTACCAACAATATGGGGGGGTATTTGGAAGCCAGTGATATGTGAATACTTACGAAGTTTTTTTAAGTGATAAACATATAAAGGCAAATACAGTTTATTGTGTCTCTTTATGTTCTCGTAATACTCCACCAATCTCAATGTCTTAATATATCTCCAAATATATTTTTGCTCACATATCGGATTAGCAAAGAGATTTAGCCAAAATCTTTTCAAGAATCCACTTTCTTGTCCTTGATAGTTTTTACGTTCTATGCCAAGATAGTCTCTCAATTCACTTTTATTCGTTATCATATAGAGATTAGTTCATGATTTCACAATAAGTTCTGATTAACTCCGTAACGATTTTATTTTTATCATGCCTTACCAAAGCAACCTCTCTTGCAGCCTTGCCGATGGCGATGTTCTCCTCTTGATTCTCCACCATTCGCTTGATGTAATAAGCAGCCATGTAAGGATCTGTCACAGGATATAGAAATCCTGTCTTGCCATGCTCCACCATGGAATCCGTTCCACCAACTCGACTTGCTACCACAGGAATGCCCACCAACTGAGCCTCGCCCACGGAATTAGGACTGTTCTCCACATAAGAGGAATGGAAATACAACGTACTATTCAACAAGGCATCATGCAACTGTTCGGCAGAAGCGACTCCTCTCAAATGGACATTCAAGTTCTCATGTCTCAGTCCAGTATGTTTCTCCATGAACTCAGGCTGCACATTGCCATAGACATTCCACTCGAAATCCAATCCAACCTCATTCTTCAAGATTTTCGCCACCTTCAAGATGACATCATATCCCTTGTAGGTCGGAAAAGAGATGGTCGTAGAAATCACAGGCTTCGCAGGCATCTTTCTCTCGCAAGCCTCATAGAATATATCCCGAAGTATCTCGCCGCCATAATGATATTCCGCCTTCGGATTCAACACCTCCAGAGCTTGCTTGTCCCAGTCGGTACGACCGATGACATGCGGCACAGCCTTCAAGATAGCCTTCTCACGATGCACGCTACGATACCAATAGGCAAGATACTGATAGTTATGATACTTTCCCTTCAATCCCTTGCCACTCATATAAAACTGCCATTTCGACACACTCGGCGGAAGGAATATATATATATAGAGAGAGAGAAGGCCTTGGATGTGAAGCACCGTCGGGATGTCACCTGTCACCAAGGCAGCCAAGTTCTGGTAAAGCTCGGAACCAAAGATATGGATGACGTCAGGCTTGAAGTCTGCGATAATCTTCTTGAACTTATCCTCGTAATAAGGCCAAACGACTTCATCTCTTGTCACATCATTTATCTTCAAGAGGTCAATGACTTTATCTTTCCTTGGCTTCGTATGATTGGGTACAGGATAATAGGTTACTCCTTCCTGCACCACCTTGTCAGGTTCTCCATCCTTACAAAAGGATATACCGAGCGTAATATCCCCATGCTTCATGATTTCTTTCTGCACGGAAGCCACCCAGCCTCCGCCGTTGTAGCCACCACTTCCCTTATGGCTTGGGACGTAACATCCCGAACCACCTATCCATAAAACTCTCATGTTAGATTTATTTGTTTAAGAATTTGCCAAACCAGTTCAATAGCTTATATACCAACAGCCAGTCATATCTCTTATACATCTTGGCATAATGCTGATGTCCATATTCGGGATAAAGCACACGTTCCTCCAAAAACGTGCGATACACGCACATTTTTCTCCAAAATCCACCTTTGGAGAAGTCAAGATAAGCAAAATAATCTTCCATCACATCCTTGCGTGGATGGCTTGCCTCCGCATAATTGCGATTGAACAGCAAAGTAGGAGTTTGCAAGGAATACACCTTTGCACAAGATAATTGTCTTACCAAAAGTTCTGCATCCTCAAATCTACGGATTCGTTCATCGTATGGGTGTTCCAAGAAGAAATTCCTACGAAATGCAGAGCTACCATTGCCTGGCAATATCTTGCTAAAGAAACAAGCCTTCAACGGATTCTTCACATATCCTTCCAAGGGATGATAAGCCAAGGTCTTATTATCGCCCATAATGATATATTTGTTGGCATCAAATATATCTACGTTTTCATGCGAAAAAATGGCACGGGTAAAAACACTCAAAGCATCAGGAAGCAGTTCGTCATCAGCATCAAGGAAAACGACCCACTCGCCTTGTGCCATCTTCGTCCCTTCATTGCGAGCAGAGCCAGGTCCACCATTAGGCTTAGAAAAGAATCTGACTCTATCATCTTGGATGGTACTCACTTGATCCATGCTCTTGTCGGTAGAACCATCATCGACCACAACGACCTCATATTCACAACCTTTCTGTTGCAAAACACTTTGCAAAGTACTCACAATGGTCTTTTCCTTATTATATAAAGGTATGACAACCGAAATCAAAGGTTTGTTCATCTTAGATTTTCTTTTAAAAATTGAATACTATCCTTACTCAATATGAGTAGTTTTTGATTGACTTCCAGCCAATCTATTTCATTCTCTAAATTCATTGGCAATTTTTCATCGCAAACAATCCTGTCCATCAATCCCAACTGAGACAGCAAGGATATATACCTGTCATTTCCTCCGCTTGGATTCATCACTATATAGAAAGGCTTGTTGAAGATGATGGAGAACACCATACCATGAAACGAATCCGTCACTACATAATCGGCATCACGGAACTCGGCAAACCAATCCTCTATCGTATCTTCTTCCCTTACCTTGTCACCAGCTTGCTTGATCACTGCAGGAAGCCCTGTCTTCTGAGAAATGGACGAAGCTACTGCAAGCACCTTGTCGCTTACCACCAAGGAATAGACAAAGATATGCTTATCTTTTGTCGGTATATTTGCGCAGGCCTTAGCGTAATCCACTCTGTCCAACAACAAAGTTGGGTCTAATACCAATGTTGCATCGACTCCAAAATGTCGCTTACAG
>ERZ808275.758-NODE-758-length-11086-cov-7.295621_pt1 | contig 11086 bp, 12 predicted proteins | sample MGYA00520894_ERZ808275 | MGnify/ENA primary metagenome ERZ808275 (study PRJEB31516, sample SAMN03275598) | gut metagenome | biome: mammalia-associated habitat; material: feces | host: Papio cynocephalus | place: Kenya | collected 2012-08-03 ...
CTGCCCCACCCCCACCCCCTGACCTGCAAGAGATCTCTTGCTTTATGCCCTGGCACCAGTCGGGCGAGGTGGTGGATGGTCGGGCGAGGTGGTGGAGCGGTGGAGAGGCTCGGCGGGTCGCCTGATGGCTTGGAGGTGGTCGGGGCGAGATGTCGGGCGAGGGTCGGCGGGTTGGGCTGGTTGGCTGTTGGGTTGGTTGGTTTGGCTGGCATGTCGTCGGGGCACCTCCTGACCGTTCGGGCGGTCGGACTGGTTGCCTTCGGGTTGTGGTGGGGTGTGTCCGTCCCTCTCTTGTCTTGTGTCCGTTCCGTGTCTTGCCTGTGTCGGATCATCTGGGCGAGGTGGTGCGTGGTGCGTGGTGTGGTGGTCGGTGTGGTGACTTAGGCAGAACGAAAGAACATTTTAATTTTATCGTTTGCTTATATCCGTATATATATAATAAGGTGTAAGGGCAAAAATAAGACTAAAAACGAATAAAAACAAAGAAATTTCGATTAAAAACGAAAAAAGTTTGAAAAATGTTTGGTAGTTTACGAAAAAAAACGTACCTTTGCAGTACAAAATTAGAAAATAAACGAATAACAAATAAAATACATAAGATTATGAAACAGTTAGAATTGCTTAAAGCATTGGTAAAGACAGAAGGCGCAGCCCTAAAGCTTCGTTTGTATGGTGTGCAGGCTTACAACATCGAAGAAGGCAGCGAGTACAACGTAATAACAGAGTTCGCACTCCTTAACGGTCGTTACTACTTCATCGACCGCGACGGTAAAAAGTTTTTGGCTTGTCGCTATGATCGTGTCGAGTGGTTGGCGGGTGAGTTTAATGAGCAGTTAGACCGAGACTGCGAGGCAGCACAAGAGGCAGCCGCACAGGTGAAGAGAACGGGCGCGGCTTGGGTTCGTGGTTGCCTCCTTGATATATTTTTCGACGTCTGCGACGTCGAGGGCTTGCAGGTTGAAAGCAAGCAATCAGCAGTCGACGAACTGGGGCACATAGTTATTTTGTACGTCATCAAGGACACCAACAACCCGACCGACCCGACCGACGAGGCAGCCGACGAGATAGAGGCAACCGAGACCGAGACAGCAGAAGAGGCAACAGAGCAGACCGACGAGCGCAAGCCGTCGGCACTCTCTGCCCTGATTGCTAAGGCATCAGGCAAGGCAAAAGCAATAGCCGAGACAGCAAAGAAAGTAGCAAGAAAAGCCGCTTTTCTTCTCGCTGTTGTTGTGGTTCTGGCTCTTGCGGCTCTTACGTTAGCCGGTTCGATTATATATGTACTTAATCCTTTGTTTGATGTCCTGAACCCTGCGGGCTTGCTTCGTGTTGTGCTTGCAATTGCTTTCATGTTTACGTTCTCCCTTGACGCTGCCGCATTTGTGGAAATTAACTGCATTGCTTTAATTTCTCGTTTGTTCCCTTCTCTTTTCGATGGATACGACAAGCCCGATTTTACACTACCCCGTAACGTGATTTATTGGACCATCAAAGAAAATATATAATAACTTATTAACTGAATACATCAACCCTTTAAATTATCGCATTATGGCAACTACAACAATACAACAGACAACAGCAACCGCCCAGGCTTTCGAGGCTCTGGGCAAGTCCTTAACCCTTGCGGCTTGCAACCTCGCAAAGGTAGTGTACCAACTCGCCGCCCTTCTGGTCTTGATGATCTGCAAGGTGTGGCAGTGGCTCAATACTTCGCACACTGTCGGGGATGATTCCGAAGCCGTGACCCTCACAGGCTGGCAATACCTCGGCTTAGGGGTTATATCCTTTGCCGCTGGCTTTATTCTCTCTATTGAGTGGTAAGACATCAAGCAGGCGAACAAAAGCGGCACACGTCGCAAGAAAACAAGTAATACAAGAATATCAGACAACAAACAAATAAATACATAAGATTATGAAGTATTTTAATAATATTACATCTAAGGAGGAATTAAAGAAGAAGTTTCGCGAGTATTGCGTAACCATGCACCCAGACAAGGGCGGCAACGCTGAAGAGTTTAAAAAGATGGTGGCAGAGTACGAAACCGCTTGTAAGAATATCGGGGCATGGACCAAAGGAACAGCCGACGAGGTGGCAAGCATTAAGCGCGGAACGCTTGTAATATATGAAGGTCCGGGAGCTATCAGAACGAAGTATATAATTTTAACTGTATCTAGCGAAAATATCGAGTTATTGCGCATCGTGAGCGAGTGCAAGAGCTTGGAAGATGTCGAAATGTACTGTGATAGTGACTATGAGGGAACCGAAACACATTGTACATTAACTATGTTAAACCATTTGCGCCCTATTAGCAAAAAGTTTGGCATTGGCTACTATTGGGACGACATCGACGGCAAAATATACACCGAACAGGATATTTTACGTTATGAGCACAACGCCCAAACTTTCGATACCTGGGTTAATAATTGGAAGGCTGACAAGGCGGAAAAAGAGCGCATCGCTAAGGAAGAGAAGAACCGCCGAGAGTCTGCGATTATTGCCGAGTGGTCCCACTATCTCGAAGAGATCCCAGCGGCTTATAAATCTACACCTTGGAACGAGTTGCAAGAATTACCACGTGCAGAGCGTAAGGCACGAGAGAAAGCCGAGAAGAAAGAGGAGAGACGCAACGACGCACAGCGCACGGCAGCATTTAAGCGCAATATTAAAGCGGTATTTCATCGTTATTTTCCAGGCGTGAAGGTTACCGTAACGAATAATTCGAGTTATTACGATTCTTCGGTGTTGTCTTGGGTTGATGGTCCGAGCGTGGCGGAGGTCGAAGCGGTAGAAGCATTTGACTACTTCCGCGGCTCTTATTACCAAAGTGCGGGCATGTTTGAGGATTACGGGTGCGTTTGCAGTCGTGACGAGTTAGCCGCATTTCGCAAAAAATTCGGCTCTTGGTCAGATGACAAGATAAAATTTGTCCGTTCCTTGAGTGAGGAGAAGGAGGCAGAAGCACGCGAAACAATAGCCGACCTTTTCCCAGACTTCGAGGCAGACCGCAGGGAGAAAGAGGACGAACACGGAAAAGTTCGCGGGTGCGCTTGGTACTCAGATATTAACCTAACGAACGAAGACGATTTGCGCAAGGTGTTAGGCTTTTATGTTCGTTCTTTTGATTGGGCAACCGCAACAGATGAACAGAAACAAGCAGACTATCAGGCGAAAAAGCCATATTATAACCGTACTTCTTATTATCGCAAGGGACAGGCCGGTATTACGCTGAATTACTCTCAGCTACTCCAGATGTTTACTGAGTACTACAAGGGCGAACAGACCGACACAACCACACAAGAGACCGCACAGCGTGCGAAGTCTTCCGAGACTACCGCCAACACATCAACCGACACCAACAAGGCAGCAGCCGCACAGGATACGACAGACGAGGCACCAGCCGACGGCCTGGAGCTCGTAGAGATTGCCGACGGTGTGGCAGTCGTAGGCGATAGCCGCACGACCTACCGCAACCGTAAGCAGATTAAAGCCCATGGCGCAACCTGGAACAAAGCGGCGCAACAGTGGCAAGCCACCGACCCCGAAGCCGTTGCACGTCTTCGCCAGTGGTTCGGGGTTGCTGAATCATCACCAACCGACAAGCAGGACGAAGAGGAAACAGCGACCACACAAGCAACCGGAAGTAACGAGCAGCCAGCAGAGCAGCCACAAGCCGAGGAACCAACCGCACAGGCTACACCATCGGACGTACAAGCAACCGCACAAGCAACCGAGACGCTAGCCGCACAAGGCGAGACCGTCGAGGAGATCACCGACACCGACCGCGCCAGCCTGTCCGCCCTGTCTGGTCTTGCCTTCGCTCTTCGCTCTGTTGCATCTTCCATTCTGTCAGCCTTTGAGGATTGGAAAACGGACGATTTCCACGCAAAGAACCTACGCCAGAGTATCGCCCAAGACCTCGAAGAGATCAAGAAGTTAAACGAGCGAATCCGGACGATGTCCGAGGAACTGGAAGCCATCAACGAGAGGCAAGAACAGCGAGCGGGGCGCACAGATGCAGACGCAAGCGATGAGCAAGCCACCCAGCAAGCCGACACAGGCAGCGGCAAGCCTGACGAACTCGAAATGCTCAAAGCAGCCGCCGAGGATGCAGACAAGAAGGACGCACAAGGCGATTGCGTCGGGTCGGTCTTGGCTCGCCTGTATGCTCTTGCCGCTGTTGGTTTGTCGGTTCGTGACCTCATCGCACAAGTTAAGCCATTATCCGGCATCCCTGCCGACTTCTTGACAACAGAACATAAAATGCAGTGTTTCGACATCAAGGAGCAAGCCCGACACCGTGCAGAGTTATTTTTGCAAGCGGTCGCAGTTAATGCGTTGTTTGGTTACATCACTCCCGACCCAGCCGAAGCCGCATAAAAAGTCTATCCCCTACCCTGATATTTCAAGGTAGGGAGGCAGCAACCGCAGCCAGTAGGCGAGAAAACAGCAGAGGGGCGAGCCTCTCGCCCTGCCCCTTGCTCTTCTCCTTACGTTATAGCCTGCAAAATCATTCACCGAAAATTTCAAAATTCAAATTTCAATCGTTCATTATGAACTATCAAAATATATTTAATCGTGATTTCTTCCCGACACCTCGCGAGGTATTCGAGCAAATGACGATGGGCGAAACCCTCGCCGATGCGGTAGTATTAGAGCCTTCCGCAGGTTCGGGCAACATCATTAACTATTGCATGGAGCAGGGCGCACGATACGCCAAAGCTTGCGAGATTAACGATACTTTGCGCCAGTCGCTCGTAAATAAGTATTGCGTTATCGCTTCCGACTTCTTCACTGTCCGCCCTGAGCAAATAACCGATGTTACGTATATTATCATGAACCCGCCATTTACCACAGCCGCAAAGCATGTTTTGCACGCCTGGGAGATAGCACCGCAAGGCAGCACGATATTAACCGTATATCCGACCAGCCATTTAAAATGGTGCGACACCACGGAAAAGAAGGTTAAAGAGTTGGTGGAACTCTTCGGCAGCCGTGAGGACATCGGCGACGCATTCAACCAGGGCACGGCAGAACGTCGCACAGATGCCGAGGTGTCAATCCTTCGCCTTTATAAGCCATCGGAAAAAATGGAGGATTTCGAGCACCTCGATTTTGATTTCACACCCGAAGGCATAACGGACCAAGGCAACGGCACCGAGGGAGTAATAAAATACGATGCCTTGCGTGATATGGTGCAACGTTATTACTCAGCGGTTGCGCAATTCGATGCAGTGCAGGAGGCAAGCGAGCGGATCAACGCAGATATTAAGACGTTTACGAGCTGCAAAATCAACTTCGGCGCACATGGCAAGGATGACGAGGGGCACGAGTTATGCAACATCACCCGCGAACGATTCCGCAAGGAGTTGCAAATTGCAGCCTGGCGCAAGGTCTTCAGATTGCTCAACATGCAGAAGTATAGCACGAATGCCCTACAAGAGAAGATAGCCCGATTTGTGGAGACTTCCCAGGCTCGCCCGTTCACGCTGCGCAACATCTACTTAGTCGTTAACGATGTTGTCCAGAACATCGGCAATATCATGAACGAGTGCGTAGTTAAAGCTTTCGACACGATTTGCAGCCTGTCTGCTGATAACTCGACAGCGGGCGAGAAGTGGAAGACTAATAGCAATTATATGGTTAATCAACGTTTCATCGTTGATGGCATGGACTGCGAGTATGAGCGAGACTATAAGACGAACGAGTATTATTTGCGTTTTAGCTACATTTCTTCTTATCGCCGCCGAAATCAGATAGAAGACCTTTACAAGGCTTTGTGCTTCGTTTGTGGTAAGGAGGTAAATGAAGGCTTTTATCGTCCCTTCGAGAACGACGTAGTAAAGCAGTGCAAGGACTTCGGCACATGGTATTATTTCGACTGGTTCCGTGTCCGCTTTTATAAGAAAGGCACGATGCACTTTGAGTTTACAGATATAAACGTCTGGTATCGCTTTAACCAGATTGCGGCACAGGCGAAGGGCTGGAAGATAGGCAGTCAAGGAGCTTGCAAGAAAAGCCGAGTTTGGCGAGACATCAAGAAGCCGGAGTAACTCGGTATATCCTCACTTGGTGAGCGGCTCACGTAGCCGCCACCTCGTTATAACATCGAAAAATATTCACTTATTATAGAACAATTTTAAAAATTAGAAAATTATGAAGACAATGAACAATAACAACAGTATCGAGAATAAAAAGAACAGCGTAAAGAACACCAACGGCGAAGCTGCTGACAAGGGCTATAATTTCGGTTCACCATCCATCAATGATGCGAAAGGCTGGAAGCTGGATCACATTATTAGTTTTGACTTCGCTCACAACGCCTATATCAAGGGGCGCAAGGGCATTGACGAACTCGTACAGATGGTGTGCCAGGAGTGCGGCATCAAGCAGGAGGACACGAGCGTCTGGGCGAAGGATATTCGCACGATGATAAAGTATTATATCAAGACTTACGACATGATACTTGATGATTACTACAGCACCCCAGGAGAGGCGAATTTGGCTTTATCCACCCAGGGTGTAGGCGATGCCATCTGTTTTCGTAGTGCGGCTTTTGAGCAGTCTGAGTGCATCATGTATCATACCTTCGATGAGACGAAGGCTTATTATATCGAGGCTGGCATTTGGGAGCGAGTATTAGGTGCGAAGCAAATGACGGAGGCGCAGTATAAGGCATACCGTGATAGGTTGCCACATACTGATATTTAAGGTTCTTAGGCAGTGTTCCTGCCTCCACCCCTACCCCAGGGCAGACCCTGGAGCCTCCTGTGCGCTTGTTTTATCAGGTTCAAGCGGATAAGCATATCGGAGGCGGTGGAGCGACACCACGGCAGGGATCTATATATCATAATCACTTTAGCTTGTATGGTTAAAGTAAAAGTATTTATTTGTTTTACATCGTGCTTTGGTGGTCCGAGAGGGATAACCGAAGCTACCACGCCCGCCACGGCTGGCATCATCGCAGAAGGTTCTATAATTTAAAAAGTCTATAATAATATGTTGCAGCGATGATGCAGGGGTTCGATTCCCCGACGGGCGACAATAAGATAATTTATAATTGATAATTAATAATTTTAAAAAATAGGAGATTGAAATATGGAAAAAGAATTTTTCGAGTATAAAGGTTTTCATTTTGAGCCTTTCGCAAGCTTCAAGGCTTATAACTGGTATCGCTATTGCAAGAAGGAAAAGAGATTCAATCGTATTTGCTCTTTGACGTTATATAGCGAGCTATTCAACAGAAAGGAATGGAATATGGAAGAGTTCTATAAGGCTTCAGGTAATAGCAAGATGGATATATTCAAGTGCAAGGAGACTGGTAAACTCTATGTCCCTGGTAGTGGCTTTCTCTTTTTGTTCTTCGAGGATGAGTATCAGCTAAAACATTACGAAGCAGAGATTCGTATCGCACAAAGAGATTGGTGGGAGAAAGAAAAAATCCTTCAATCTTTTGAGGAGGCGATGAATCTCCTGCGAGAGAACGGGGTGAAGAAACTTGAAAATTGTGAGAAGAGATTGCGTGAGATGAAGAACGAATGGTGTGATTTTGAGTTCACTGCCAAGCACCCAGAGCGATATTTACGTATCAAATATAGCTTCTCTTCTTAATAAGTAGAATAAAAATGAAAGAAAAAAAGGTACACAAAAGCAAACGAACGTTAAAAAATGCACCTAAAATAGCATTTTAAGTGCATTTTATTTGGTAGTTTCAATTTTTATTTGTACCTTTGCATCAGAAATAAAAAAGATAATAAGTTTAACAATCGGCTGCACCAGATAGCCAAAATAAAGTCCCAAGGGTATGGGCAAGGTATATGATTATTGCATTCAAGGAGTTCGCTAACAAGTTCAAGGGTTCTGCAACTGTTTATATCGGAAAATTCCGTTGGGAGGATAAGGATGAGAACCCAAAGCGACGCGAGTTTTCGCAGATAGCTGTTTGCAAGGATGTTGATACATTTTCACATCTTTGCCTCTCACCTAATTATCAGCTTGATGTCTATACAGATGTAATGGGGGATTACATTAATACAGAATCGAAGGGGCTAGATTCCACTGCTGATAGTATCCATATCGTAGCACCATCTTTTGGCGATGATTTAAGAGTCGCTTATGCTCGTAAAAATAGATATAGCGTTGAAAAAAGAGTTTTGACGCTCGCAAGTAAGGAACTTGCATATTGGATCAAGGGCAATTACGACCTGCAGGAAAAAGTGGAGGTTGCATTAGTAGAGGGTCCTTGGATGTACAATTATTACTTTGCCATTGAACGTACAAATGATACTAAGGAGTGCGACAAAAAGGCTCGCCACGTTTTGAGCCAGGCAAAAGCTGCATTTCGCAGATGGTTGAAATCTCGCAATATTACAGAGTCTGAATATTTCGATTATCTCGCTCAGCAGAAAGCTGAGGAAAAGAAGCAAGCAAAGATAGAGGCAGCTTTGGAGAAGAGAATTAAGAAGGAACATAATTATATCAACGACCATTTGTTTGTTTTCAATTATCAGGGCGAGCGTGTTGTTAATTACGAATACAAGTCTCTTCTTATCAATCATCTCAATGTCGGCAAGAATACCGGTGATTTCGATGCTTGTATCTCAAAGAAAAATGGTGTCATCTGCGATGAAGAGTACGACTATAATGGTTATAGCAAAAGCTGTCATTTTACGATGGTTCGCCGTTCCTTTACTCTCAATCTGAAAAAAGGATATAATATCTATGTTGTCGGTGGTCTTATTACCTTTGTACGTGGCAAGTTGAATCGTAGTGGCATGGCTTGCGAGTGGGTAGAGCAAGGAAAATCAATCGCCGATATTCATACCGTCAAAGGTTACCTGGTACGTGGTGAGCACATTGTAGCCAGCAGTCTGAAAGCCGCACAGCGAATAAGTCGCGAATGTCGTAATAAGAAAGCTCTCAATCTACTGAATGTACGTGCTAAGGAGGCGATTAATGAAAAGAAGTTATCCGATCACATGTTCACCTTCGAGGAGAGCCTTGCGGCTGGTAACTGCCGCCCAGGTACGCAAAATTTCAAAAACCGCTATGAGGCAGCTATTGGCCATGAAGCTAATGAAATCTCGCTATCAGATCTTCGTAAGTACGGCAAGGAGTTCGGGCTAAAATCTTATACTGAGCGAGTTGTTAACTACGTTATGAGCAAATTATAAAATGACAAAAAAATATGAGCAAACAGAATTTATCACTCCTTCAGCTATCCACGGTAGCGAAGGAGTACTACCAGGGCTGCATCGGAAAGCAGCACCTGGGCATGGAGAAGTATGTAGCGACCGATGGCGAGAACACTATGTTCGTTAAGTCGGACTACGAGCCAAGCGATGGCGAAGCAGTATATTATATCAAGGCTACGTTTAAGGGGTTGCACTGCCAGCTTTATAAGCCTTATAGTAATCAATAATAAATACTTATAGATTATGGAGAAGAAATTTTATTTGGTTCCATCGGGCAAGAACATGATGTGGACCGCAGTAGGTGAGCACGGAATTAGTATAGAGTTTCGCGAGGGGTTGTTTAATCAGTCTCAGAAGGTAAGCACACCCGAAGGGTTGACAAGTGAGCAGGTAGAAAAAATGCCTACATACCTGCGAGAGATTGGCGAGTGGTTGGCAGAGAATCACGAGGAGGTTGTAACCTGCCATCCTGCTGCTCGTTGCCATGCTATCTGGACGTTGGATAATGAGCGATATTGGTACGCTATTGCTGACGCTACAAAATCGCTGCTTGTTGATGCAAGTTGGTCGGACAATGCTTCCACTTTCTTGTATTCGGAGGTAGAAGATTACATCAACTTTGAGAACGGCATAGGCTTAGATGAGAAGGAGCAGTGCAACTTACTTGGCTCGCTATCTATGCTCGACGATGAGGAAGCGATGGAGGTCGTGAATATCGTTTATGTATTTTGGCAGCATTATAACGAGCGTGCGCTTGAGGATTGGGCGCGAGAGTTGTTGTGGTGGCCTGCTTGGTGTCCTGATGAGTTGAGAGGAATGTAAAGAATATAAGATAAACGTTATAGGATATGGATAAGATTAAGCCAATAGTAAAAAGCCCAGGCCGCCCAACGGCCGAGGGCAAATACAGAAAGTATATACTTCCTGATGATGTTCACGAGTGGATCATGAAGCACGGCGGAAGCCGGTATCTCACGAATACGATGAGAGCGATTATCGCTACATCGGAACAAAAATAGTAGTAGTTACGGATTGTTTAACATAGAAATCGAGTTATAGATTATGGCTAAATTCATCAAGTATTCAGTGGCGGCGGTTGCCGTGGTAGGTGCAGGGGTACTGCTTTTTTCCTGCTTGGGCGTGGCAGTATTCTTCTTGCCACTGCTGGCGGGAGCATTCAAGGGATAGAATGCTCCCGCATGAAAGGAGAAATATAAGGCTCAAAGGAAAATATTTTTTTTTGAAAACCTTTGAGCCTTATATAATATTTCTTTTTGCGAAGAGTTATCTTTGATAGATGCCCTTCAAAAAACGAAGACTTATTTTATATAAGATAATAATAACTAATAACAACAACAATTTAAATCGAAAACTAAAATGAAGAAGAATCTTTTTTATTCGGTGTCGGCTGCATTGTTGGCAGCAGGTATGATGTCACTTGCTTCTTGCAGCAAGGACGTAGTGAGCGAGTTTGTGGATGCTGGTGCCCAGCAGGAGCGGAGCGAGAGCGAGGGTAAGGCTGTCGTAAAGTTAGTGTTCTCTCCTGCTCCATCGGTATCAAACGAGGCGATGGAGGCGAGACGTTCGGGCGGCATCCTGAATGCACGAGGGCTTACTCGTGCATCTATGATGGCAAACGGTAAGGAGCTTACGGATCTCTATGTCCTGGACTACGACAAGGCGACTGGCAAGTTATTGCAGGTGCTTCACCAGACGAGCGAGGCAGAAGACTTTGCCGAGCCGAGTATGAGCTTCGCTTATGGTGAGCATACCCTAAAAGTGATTGCCACTCGTAGCGAGACCTCTACCCTACTCGATTCGGAAGGCTCATTATGGAGCCTCGCAGAGAACACTGCTTTTGCGATTGCTGACGATGCCCATGCGCCTGTGGTGT
>ERZ808275.760-NODE-760-length-11083-cov-5.958016_pt1 | contig 11083 bp, 9 predicted proteins | sample MGYA00520894_ERZ808275 | MGnify/ENA primary metagenome ERZ808275 (study PRJEB31516, sample SAMN03275598) | gut metagenome | biome: mammalia-associated habitat; material: feces | host: Papio cynocephalus | place: Kenya | collected 2012-08-03 ...
TTATCAGGTCTCATTCTCCGTTAATTGCCGTTAATTGGTCGTTAATGGCATTATCGTGTATTGTCTCCGTTAATTGCCGTTAATTTTCTCCATTAAATCTCATTAAAGTTCCATTAAAAGGCATTATCAGGTCTCATTCTCCGTTAATTGCCGTTAATTGGTCGTTAATGGCATTATCTGCTTTGCTTTTTTTAATGGTCTTTTAATGGGCATTAATGGAGTAAAAAATTAACGGTCAATTAACGGCAATTAACGGAGAACGAGTGCCCCGCGATAATTAACGGAGACTGAGAGTCCTACTCTGCACCCTCCCCCTTTGAAGGGGGAGAGGAGGGGGTCTTGTACCTGTAATGGTAGTCGATGCCGATGAGGCTGCCGGCAAAGGTGAGTATCTCGCCGAAGGCGACCAGCACGCTGCTGTCTATCACCCCCGCAGGGGGAATGGCAATCCCCGCCGTGAGCAATGCGCAGCCGAAGAAGACCAACCCTGCCGCCAATATCAATTGAAAGTATTTCATAGCCAAAGTAAAATGAGGGTCTCCGTTAATTGCCGTTAATTTATCGTTAATTGCATTATCTGCTCTGCTTTTTAATGGGATTTTAATGGGCATTAATGGAGCAAAAGACCCTTTAACGGATTAACGGTCAATTAACGACAATTAACGGAGACCCGATGTCACACGGCGATTAGCGGAGAACGGGGGTTACGCTATCTCCTCTGCGCACTGGTGCCATACGTACTGACGGAGGGTTTTGTACTGTGTCTGCGCCTTGAAGGCAGCCATGTCGGCGGCTGTTTTGGAGGCATCCAGCAGTCGTGCGGTGGTGGCTTGGCATATCTGTCCGAAGCGGGCGCGGTAGGCTATCTCCGTTTGCGACGGGGCGGTGGTGCGCCTGCCGCGGATATGGGTGTAGTTGGGGTTCTGCAACATGACCGCATTCGACGTTGCGGCTTGACGTACCATAAAGGTGACGGTACTCTTCTTCGAGAGTTTCCCCGAGACGGATTTCACGGGGTCGATGTAAGTGATGTGAGCCATAAGATTGGGACCTCCCCAACCCCTCCAAGGGAGGGGCTTACAGAGAATGGTCTGTGAATTAGAAAGTTAATAGATTGTGTTTACTATGGGTACCCGCTCCGCGTCCCCCTCCTTCGAGAGCACCCCACTTCGCCCACGGGCTTGTGGGGACCCCGCAGGAGGGGTTAGGGGAGGTCTATATTCCACAGGTAGGCGCGGAAGGTCTTGTACCCTTTGTCCTGCTGTGCCTTGAAGGCAGCCATATCGGCGGCGTAGGTCGCGGAGGTGGGTTTCATACGTGCCGCCACTTTGGCTTGCTTGGCGGCAAAGGTGGTGCGGTTGGTTTTCTCGTTGCCCGTTACGGGGTGGGCACTCAAGTCCCGTTCGCCTTGCAGATAGGTGATTTGTTTGCCGCTTGCCGTGCAGGCGTGGATGATGCGGCTGTGCCGGCTGATTTTGCCGCATAGTTTGCGTACCGGATAGTCGAATTGGGTTTTGCTCATTGGTTAGGGGTTAGGGGTTAGTTTTTTGCGACCTGCGATAGACTCGCGATAGACCCGCGAGCGGGTCAGATGTCTGTTCCGGAAAGACGATGCAAAGATACATCATTTTCGGTGCGAATGTTGCGCATAGTGCGCAATGACACGCCGTATATGGCTCTCGGAGAGCCAGAAGCGTTCCCCCGTCTCGGCGTATGCCCGCATAAACGGCATGCCGCTCCGTATCAGTTCATAATAGGTCTCGCAAATCGCACGGTTGCGTTGCTCTATCTTATAGGTGTCTCTGTTCATAATTCATAATTCGTAATTCATAATTCGTAATTACCTATTGGTGGCGGGTAGGGTGAGTAAGTAGAGTAAGTAAGTTCTGAAAACTATATATACACATACATACGTGTAAAGGTATAAACTACTTACTCTACTTACTCACTTACTCACCTTCTTGCCGTGCAAAAAAATGCTCATTTGTACGGATTTCGTCCGTAGGTCGCTGATATACAATCCATCCGTAAATGCGCTGTTTGCCTTTTGCCACCCGTCGGAAGCCCATACGGGTGAGCAACATCCCGAGCCGGTTGAGCGCCATAGGGCGTTTTATGGCACCAAAATCGATGAGTTTTTGGCTGATTTGCGCGGTGGTAAGGAACTTTACTTGCCCCGACACCCCACTGCACGTTGCTTGCGGGGACTCCGTATCACCCTGCGCCCCCTCGGCGGGTACATCGAACAGCACGGGCAGGAGTTGCTCCTCGCTCTCGCAGGCGCGGAAATCGCTGTTTTGCTCCTCGATGCGGGCGATGTCGTCCTGCTCGAACCAGAAGGGGTAGTGTATCTCCTCCACCATATACCTCGCCTGCGCATAGAGCCGCCCGTAGGGAAAGGAGGGCATAGCGAAAAAGGGGTTGTCGATGTTCTCAACTTCGAAGGCCAGCCAGCGGCGGTTGCCGGTGATGTCGGAGAGGAACTCGCGTTTGTTGCCGCTGGCGCAGAAGGAGGCAAGGCGGAGTCGTCGCTCCTTGAGTCGGTTGTAGACATTGCGCTCGTTGATGTCGGAGGCGGTGATGAGGGATTTCATCTTGTTGAGTTCGCGGGGTGTCATGGCGTCGATTTCGTCGAGGTTGATGAGTCCGAACTCGGCAAGGCGGAGCCGGTCGTCCTTGTTGAAATCGCCGTTGAACTTGCTGCCGAAATGCTGCAACTCGGGCGGCAGGAGGCGTTCGAGCCATGTGGTCTTGTAGATACCCTGTTTGCCGACCAGCACGAGCACCTGCTGATTGACCGTTTCGTCCTGTAGCCACGTGGCGACCATAGCGATGAACCACCGCGAGAAGCACTCGCGCCACCACACCTGTTTGTCGGGGTTGGTGAGGTGTACCATGTCGGCGAGGAAGCCGATGTAGTTGGGCTCGCGTTGCGGGTCGTAGGGGGCTTGGCGGCAGATGTATTCGCGCAGTGGGTGTACCTGCGGGAGTGCGTTGGAGTTGAGGACGGTGTATATCTCCTTGTCGGAGACGGTGGCACCGGTCTCGGCACAGCACTGGCAGACCATGTCGTTGATGTCGCGGTCCGTCAGGTCGCGCCAGAGCGGAAGACCCCCTCCAACTCCCCCTTCAAAGGGGGAGGGTGCAGATACTCTGAATTCCCCTCCTTTGAAGGAGGGGTTAGGGGAGGTCTCGGGGGTCTGTATCTGTATCCTCTGCCTGACGGTATCCACGCGGAGGCGGTTGAACTGGAGGTAGTTCTCCTGTATCCAGTCCGATGCCACTTGCTGGCGGCTGTCTTTCGCCGCCCGTTTTTTCTTTTTCTTTTCCATATAATAATAGGTGTTTTGTTCTCCATTAAAAGCCATTAAAGAACCATTAAAACATTATCTGGTGTTTGGGATTCTCCGTTAAAAGCCCCTTTTATTCTCCACTAAATCCCATTAAAGTTCCATTAAAAATTCTCCGTTAATTGCCGTGTAGATTATTCGTTCTCCGTTAATTGCCGTGTAGATTATTCGTTCTCCGTTAATTGCCGTTAATTGACCATTAATCCGTTAAAGGGTCTTTTGCTCCATTAATGCCCATTAAAAGACCATTAAAAAAAGCAAAGCAGATAATGCAATTAACGAATAATTAACGGCAATCAACGGAGAATAAATGCCTCGTGGCAATTAACGGAGAATAAATGTCCCGCGGCAATTAGCGGAGAATAAATGCCCCACGGCAATTAGCGGAGGACGAGGAAGTGGTGGACGATGTAGTTGTAGAGGCTCATGCGGCGGCAGTCGCCGTGCTCTATCCACAGTTGTTCGTAGGGTTTGCGCAAGCGCGGACTGCGATAGATGGTGCCGGCGTTCTCCACGGCGGCGGCGAACAGTTGGCGGTGGAGGCGCTGCCGCTCGGTGGTCTTGCCGCCCGGCACGGCATAGCGGCGCAGGTACTGCCTGCCGTCCCGCACGTAATACACCACGTTTCCCACGCGACCGTGCAACTGCATCATTGTCCGCGTCCCTTTGCTGCCACGTATGGGCATACTCTTGATATTAATCTTCATTTTATTTGCGTCCTCGTTGTTTACGCTCGGCAACGTGCCCCGCGCCTCGAAGACACCGCAAAGGTACTACAAACAAAAAGGGTTGGACGAACTATCCAACCCTATCCAACTATTATCCAAACGTATCCACCTTTTTTCCCGAAAACAGCGTTTTTCCGTCCAACTCCATCCAACTCTGTCCACCTCATTATGGAATTATGGAATGATGAATGACGAATTATGAATTAAGAATGAAGAATTAAGAATGGCAACCTTTGTGGAGCCAGCAGTTGCCATTCATCATTCATAATTCATCATTCATAATTAACTCACAATCTCCCCTTGCCAGAGCATGCGTAGGAAATCAAGAACGTTACGGCATATTACTTGGTGTATTATACTGCGGATTTACATTGAAAATCCGCAGTAGCATTGCGGATTTACATTGAAAATCTGCGACAAAGGTAGTGTTTTTTTATGATATGGGCAAATAGTTCCGGCAAATTACATAGTACACATTACACCTCAGTCCAACCTGTGCCGTCGGATATTCTCGTAGCCGTAGGTGATGCCGAGGAACTCCACAAGAATCTCCTGCAGGCGTTTGGTGGAGACGTTGTGATAATTGATATTGCCGATGAGTGACTGGTGGTGGAGTTCCTGCATGAGGTCGGTGACGGTGCCTTCTGCGGCACGCCGGAGGAGTTCGAAGACGCGCTCGCAGCGTCCCTCGCGGATGGCGGTGTCGGTGAAGAAGGGGAACTCCGATGCGCGGCGGTTGGGACGTGTGCCCTTTTGCATTCGCACTATCCGCGCACAATCGCGCATACTGACGCGCGGCAGTTCGTGAATGATACGCTTGACCACGCCTACGATACGGTTGTTGCTCTCGGCGGACAGCAGGATAGGCTGGAAATCGTGATTGCCGGGGATAAGCCACCGGTCGCCGTTCTCGTCCTCGTAGAACACCTTGACCGTGTTGCCGCCGTCCACACAGGCAATGACAAAATCGCCGCTGTCGGCGCACTCGGTGTAGCGGACCAGCAGTTGGTCGCCCTCTCGGAGGTCGAAATCGCGCATCGACTGCCCGCGGACGGGCACTACAAACGATATATCGGCAGCAAAAGCCCGGGGAACGGCAATGGTCTCATGGTTGTCGTCGCCTGCGTCCATGGGCACGCCCGCCCGCACACCGTTGGGATAGTAGGGCACCTCCACCCACTCGTCGGGTATGCCGCCACCGTCGATGGCAGTGGCACGTATCAGATGGAGCAACAGGGTATCTTCTTCGGACATCATGGCTATTTCAAGAATCCGTACCGATAGACTTTTTCGGCGATCTGCTGTGCCAGCACTTTCTGCTTTTGGCGCAGGTCGCGGAGCAGGCGCATGTACTCGGCATCGTCGCTGTCGTTGTTCATCTTGCCCTTGTCGTTGCGCCCTTGGAAGAAGACACGTATGTCGTAGAACGAGGCGTTCACATCTATCACCGTGCCATAAGGGGCGTTGCCGCTCTCGGGGTAGTGGAGGTAGTAGTACCACAACCGCCGCCCCGCTTCCATCACCGCCTGCGCCGCCGGAGTGAAATGGGCGTTGGGGATATAAGGCTGCGCGTTGTTGGTTTCACGTTGTTGGGCTTCGCCGTTGGTGGCTGTGGCGTTATCGTTGAAGAGGGTCTGTGCGGGTTGCGGCTGCTCGGGGCGTATCTTGCCGGCAAGGAAATCGGACATAAAGTGCGATTGGAAACAATCGGGGCTGTTCAACTCCTGCTCCGTGAAGGGAATCCAGTGGTTGATACCTAATTTAGCAGATATACGTTGTTGGCTATGGAATAGAACAAATGCCAAACAATCAGACAAAAATACTCTATCTTTCTGCCATTTAGAATCCGGATACAAGAATTGATCCCTATCATTCAGCCATGTTGCAGGAATACACAAACGGACAGCCAAAGCAATCACACCACACAGCATATTTTGCGGGTATAGATATATACCTCTTGGCACGGCTATTTGCTCTTTTTTATTGAGTAAAACAATTCCATTTTGACTTTGAAAATCATTTCGCGTTATACCTTCCAGCCAAGCAATAGGATTACTTTCTTTTAACTTAAAAGATGTTACCCAAGAACTGAAATATACATTATTATCAGGAGAGGTAATGATTTTCTGCCCTAAGAAATTCCCTGTTGAATCATATACATCGGTAGTAATTGAAGAAAAAGGTACTTTATGGGCGGTATTCCAAATCATAAATCCAATAGGGAATTGACCTTTAACATTATCAAATGTATCTGCAGGAACAACAAACATTTTCTCTAATTTAGCAAGAAATGATTTCCTGAAATCCGAAAAATTTGATCCTTGCAGAATTTTCAACTTTGAAAATTCTGCAAGGATACAGTCTGGGATTTCATTGTATATTCGTATAAGAAATTGAGCAAATAGTTCTCTATTGGCTAAAGACAAAATGTGAGCGTATTTATCATGGATGTTATTCAAATTAACCCCATGTTTTGTTCCTGCTATTTCCGCATACGGCGGGTTGATGTAGATGACGAGACGGCGGCGTTTGTTGGGGTCTGTAAGTACATTGCGCAGGGATTGGGGCAGTTTCGGGTCGTCGAAACCGTCATTCAGGAAATCGAATTGAAAGACGTGTGACGGGAGCAGGTTGCTTCCCGCCCCCATCTCCTCTATACGCTCCTGCATCACGCGGACATCGGCTTTGTCGAGCGTGGAAGCATAGATATTGTACTTGTTGGTCAGCCCCGCCAGCAGGTTGCCCGTACCGGCACAGCAGTCCCAGATGTAGTACTCGTCCTGCCAGTTCTCGCCCAGTACATCGGCGAGATACTGCTGGCTGAGTTCCACCCATTGCGGCGGTGTGAAATAACTGCCCTTGCGCTCGCGTATATCCTGCGGCACCAGCAGGTCGCGCCGCTCGATGATTCTGTCCCAATACTCCTGTTTGGGCGGGCGGGTGTATTTCGACCAGAATATATTGTGTGCCAACATATTGTCGCGGAACTGCACCTGTTTGGACGAGAACAGTCCGTCGGTATCAGCCTGCCGGTCCAACTCATAGTGCGTCTTGTCGAGCAGGACATGCAGTTTGTCCAATAGCGTGATGTTGTCTTCGCCCGCTATCAAATCCGCCAGATAGAAATCGGCATCTATCAGTCCGTTTCGTTTGACTTTGTCCCAATTCACATGGATGGTAGGCATCACATCGCGCCGCCATTTCTCGTATATGGCTTTGAAGTTGTTGTGGTTGATACGCATACGCAGGATATGGTCGCGCCCGCTGACCATACTGCCACGTATAAACCGGCGCAGTTCCTTGTCGTCGATGCCAAACTCAAAGACATAGATATTGTCGGCATCGCGGCTCGTCTTGTTGAGTTCGGCACGCACCATCCGTTCCAACTGCTTGAACTCTTTTGTCTCGTGGTCGGAAGGCGTCACATTCCAGTTGAAATCGTTTTGGTTGAACACCTCCATCACGGCACTGTACGGGATAAAGGCAATCTTCTCGGCATCGAAAGCACCCAGGAACTTAGGCGGCATGTTCTTGTCCATAGTGCGCTCTTTGCCGATAGTGAGAATGAGTTGGATAAAACTCTCGTAGATGGGGTGTTTGTTGCCCTGCTTGGCTTCCGCCCACAGCATATACTCCACCTCGTCCATACGGTAGGTGCCCTCCTGACGGATAGCCACGCTGAAATCGATATTGCCTATCAGTTTGCGGCAGTCGTAGTCTGCGAAATAATCCTCGCGCACATTGTTGATAATCGTGCCTTCTTTGTCTTTGAGCGAATACATGGCACGATTAAAATGTAAGGTTATACAATATGCCTGCATTTGCGGGGACGACGCGGGACGCGTCGCCAATGCTTTTGCCCCGCATATACAGCACCCGCACACCGCGGACGATGCCGCAGTGTGCGAGTGTATCGGATATGTTTGTTACCGACAGGGCTGCAATGCCCTTTATGCCTTGTGTTTTCCGGTTGCGAAGAAGTGTTTTACCCCCCCCCGTACAGATATTCGCCAAAACGTTCATATTCAATATATTATAAGTACGTTAAATTCATTTTGCAAAGTTAGTGCTTTTTCCCGAGATATGCAAATGTGGTATCCATTAGGGCGAAAATGTGTGGAAATACACATATTTTCGCCCCTGTACTATACGGGTTTGATTACCCCCTTAGAACATATCGTCTGTTTTCAATTATTGCTGTCCGGTAAGAGTGTTGTTACCATGGTACGCCGGATATTGATCACAGAATAGTATAAACTTTTGAATGTTATTATGTTCAAAATTTGCATATATGCTTAATAAATCGTACCTTTGCAACCGAATCAACATATAACCGCCAAACTAAATTCAACGCATTATGAAGAAATCAATCCTCACCATCGCTCTTGCAGTCCTTGCTCTCGCAGGCGCAACCTCGCAGGCAAGCGCACAAGCACCCGCTGACGTACAAGCCGTTGACCTCGGTCTGCCGAGCGGCATCAGATGGGCGTCATGCAACGTCGGCGCCACCAGCCCAGAAGGCTATGGCGACTATTTCGCTTGGGGCGAGACGGAAACCAAAACCGACTACTCGTGGGCAACCTACAAGCACGCCAATGGTGATTACAACAAACTCACCAAGTACTGCTCTTATAATGGCAACAATGGTTTTGCTGACAACAAGACAACGTTAGACCCTGCGGACGATGCTGCTCACGTGAATTGGGGTGGCGATTGGCGTATGCCTACTCGCGCAGAGGTGGACGAACTTCTCAATAACTGTACATGGACGTGGACGACACAGAGCGGCGTAAACGGTTACCAAGTATCAAGCAAGACCAACAGCAACTCTATATTCCTCCCTGCTGCAGGCTGTCGCGACGCGGACCTCAACAATGCCGGTTCCATTGGCTACTACTGGTCTGCGTCGCTCAACGACTACTATCCCGGCAACACATGGTGCATCAACTTCGGTTCGGACTACCACGATCGCGGCTACAACAGTCGCTACTTCGGCTTCTCTGTCCGCCCCGTTAAGGAAGCAACAGCAGCCCCTGCTAACGTACAAGCCACACAGGGCGACACCACAGGCGTTACCGTCACATGGGACGCAGTGCCCGATGCTGTCGGTTACGAGATAACGGCAGAGTCGTGGGACGTAGCCATCAACAGGACAGTGCGCACCAAGACCACGACGGAAACACACCTGAAAGACACCATCCCAGTGCGCCCCGCACTCGGTCGCTACACGGTGAAAGCCGTCTTTGCCGACGGCACCAAGAGCGAGGCATCAGAACCCGCTGTCGGCTACGCGGTACTCGAGACCATGCGGCTACACGGCATATCCAACCGCTGGCCGTGGAACGGCAAGGTGGATATTGATGTCGAATACAAGACCGTGCGTACCCGCTTCCAACAACTATTCGGACTGCCCAACCTGCCGTACCCCGACAATGTAACGCTCACCGCACGCACCGCCGACGGCAAGTCGCTCCCGATGCGCACACTCGAGAAAGAGCCTGCGGTGGACAAGAACTACACGGTCAACCGCCGAACGGTACAGAATGGCGAACAACCTGAAGCCATCAGTAATAAGATATTCAACGGTTCGGGCTGGTTGCGCATTGTGTGGGACGCGGATACGGACACCTTGGGCATCAATGCACCCGGTACTACCATCACGCTCACGGCATCCGACGACTATGCCCATATAACCGACTCCGCCACCGTAGATGTCAATACCACCAAGCCGGAGTTCATCTTTCTCACCGAGAAAGATACGGTAGTATCGTTCCCGTGGGCGGCACGTTGGGCGAACGAGGCTTCAAGGTCCCTCAATATGCAGGACGGTACGGATATACAGATACGCGTTATCACGAGATACGGTACAGACACGACCTTGGTGTTTGATGAGAAACAGTTGTCAGACGAGGGGGGAATATGTAGGTGGAAAACGAATGATGCCTTTGGTGTCATTCCAGTGGTGGTGTTGGACAGCAACCGTGCAACCGCTGAAAAAACGGTCTATAAGAGCAAATTTCTCCGCTATGTAACGAAGAACCCTGTCACGGTGGAACCCCTGTCAGGGAATGCCCTTAACATCTGGTGGACAGGTTCGGGCGACTGCACTTACTACCAAGTTATCCGCCGTGAGGTGAATCGCGACGGCACACGCGGTAATTGGGGGAATATGGCACCGGTTTCCACCTATGATACAGATATGTGGGGCTACCCCGCAGGCACAGGCAGGTATATAGATATCAGTGCGGCAAAAGGAAAGACCTACGAATATGCAGTTCTGCCCATATACTATGACCCGGATACGCATGACGCAATCACAGCACCACTGACCGATTCGACCTTCTGGGGTGCCGGCAGGGTGCCTATGGGCATTACCCTTGATGTGCAGTCGGTGGGGCAGAACAGTATCGGTCTCTCGTGGACGGACGTTCCCGATGCATACACCTACGATGTGTATCGCAACAGCGGCGACGGGCAGTATCAGAAGATAACCAACGTGCCTTACACGGCGACCACCTTCACGGACACACGGGTCGAACCCGGCAGACGCTACACCTACAAGGCTGTGGCATTCAACTACAAGGGCGATACCTTGGAGACCAGCGACCCTGCTACCTCCTACGCACAATTGGACGCACTCTATCTCTACAACCTGCAACCGCGCTTCCCATGGAACGGATTGGTGGACATCTTTGTCGGCTACCGCTCGGCACGCGAGGTGCAGACAGACGGCACACCGCATTTCCAAGTCGTAGCCGTGAGCGGCAACGATACGCTTGCTATCAAGACACTGACGCTGGCTTCTACTGCAACCCTTGACCCGAACGACTTCACGCTGCCCGCAGACGGCACGCCGCAACGCCTTGTATGGGACGCACGCACCGACCTCGGCGCGATGTACTTCCCCCAAGGGCTTGTCCTGACCGTCTCCTGCGTGCGTGTCGAGCCCTATCAGGAAGCCGCTACCGCCAAACCTTTTGAGGGCGGATATGCCAACGGCGGTTT
>ERZ808275.761-NODE-761-length-11065-cov-3.459128_pt1 | contig 11065 bp, 14 predicted proteins | sample MGYA00520894_ERZ808275 | MGnify/ENA primary metagenome ERZ808275 (study PRJEB31516, sample SAMN03275598) | gut metagenome | biome: mammalia-associated habitat; material: feces | host: Papio cynocephalus | place: Kenya | collected 2012-08-03 ...
GAATCAGAAGAAAAGAGAATAAGCATCAAACAAACATCAATCCAAGCGGACTTGAGTGCATTACAAACAGAACAAAGCTCAGTACAAAGCTTGATTGATAAGAATATCGAAAGATCATTTACATACTGTCAAAACGGCTAAAAAGAACCTCAAATTTATGAGGTTTTTTTTATGGATAATCTTTTGTAACGATATGTAACTCTAAGTAGCAAAAATTTTTATTAGGCTTTTTATATAAGCATAATATGGAGATAAATTATGCTTAAAATAGCCCCAAAAGTTATTCATAATTGTAATTGTGGTTGTGTAGAACATAATCATGCACCAAAACAACAAGCATGTAATTGCGGATGTTGTTCTCAGCCACAAGAAGATAAATTTGAAAAAACACAAGTAGATAAAATTTCATTAAAGAAAGCTTTGCCATTAGGTGCTGTTGCAGGTCTTGCTTCAGCTGGTCTTGTTATGGTGGCAAATGGTTTATTAAATAAAGCTTTAAAAACAGATAGCGGACTTGCTACAACTATTGCTGTTGGTGTAGGTATTGGCGTTGCAAATGGTGTTATAAATGGAACACTTGCTAATATGGCAACAAGACAAGCAATGGAAGAGCAAAATGCTCAAAAACAAAAAGTACTTATTGCGTAAAACATTAATTAGAGAATAAGAGAGTTCTTATAGAAAGAGGTTACCTTTAAAATGTAACCTCTTTATTTGTTATTATTTTTTCTTTGTAAAATTATCATAATGTTCATTATAGAATTCTTCAAATCTGTCTTCTAAAATAGCCTCTCTACATTTTTGAGAGAAATCTATCAAGAAATGAAGATTATGAATAGATAATAAAGTTTGGGCTGTTGCTTCACCACATCTATAAAGATGTCTAATATACGCTTTTGAATGGTTTCTGCAAGCATAACAATTACAATTATCATCTAATGGTGATTTGTCATCTGCAAATTGAGCGTTTTTGATATTTTTCTTACCTTGGTAAGTAAAGAATGAACCATGTCTAGCATTTCTTGTAGGAAGAACGCAGTCAAACATATCAACACCACGTTTGATACCGTCAAGTAAATCTTCAGGTGTTCCAACCCCCATTAAATATCTTGGCTTTTCTGGTGGCAATAGTGGAGCTGTGAATTCAACAAAATGATTCATTATATCTTTTGTTTCGCCAACGCTCAATCCCCCAATTGCATAGCCAACAGAGTCAAAAGTTGAAATAACTTTTGCACTTTCTGCTCTCAAATCGTCAAAGAATGCCCCTTGTACAATTGGGAACAAGGCTTGTTTAGGATTTGTTTTTGAGTGGTAGCATCTTTCTAACCATCTATGAGTTCTTTCCATCGCAAGTTTTGCTTCCTCGTGAGTACAAGGATATGGTGAGCATACGTCGAAAGCCATAATTATATCTGCCCCAATATCTTGTTGAATTTCCATTGATATTTCTGGTGATATAAAATGTTCTTTTCCATCTTTTGGATCTCTAAAATGTACACCGTCTTCCGTGATTTTTCTTAAATCAGCAAGTGAGAATACTTGAAATCCTCCAGAATCTGTTAAAACTGGTTTATCCCAGTTCATCCAGCCATGTATTCCCCCAAATTCTTTAACTCTTTTTGAACCAGCTCTTAAATACAAGTGATAAGAGTTAGCTAAAATAATTTGAGCTTCTGTTTCATACAAATGGTGATTTGTAAGCATTTTTACAGACGAATTTGTCCCAACAGGCATAAAGATTGGAGTTTTTATTTGTCCATGCGGAGTTGTTAATACACCAGCTCTTGCACCTGTTTTTTTATCAATATGAGTTAATTCGTAACTAAAATAGTCGTGTTCTTTATTGTAATCCATCTAAAACAACTTCCATCATAGTTTTCCAGTTTGTGCAAAGTTCTTTTTCTACGTCAAAGTAGATTGCCATTTCTCTTTCTGCTGATTCAACACAGTCAGAAGCATGGATACAATTACATTTCATAAGTGGTGAGTAATCAGCTCTAATTGAACCAACGTCAGCTTTATCAGGGTTTGTAGCACCAACGATGTGTCTAATTTCAGCGATTGCATCTAAACCTTCTACAACCATTGCAACGATTGGGGCTGAAGTAATAAATTGTACTAAACCTTCGTAGAATGGTTTTCCTTTGTGTTCTGCATAGTGACTTGCAGCTTGTTCTGGGGTAACTTCAAGCATTTTCATTGCAATAATTTTAAAACCTTTTTCTTCAAATCTTGTTATGATTTTTCCCATTAAACCTCTTTGTACGGCATCAGGTTTAATTGCAACGAATGTTCTTTCTGTAGGCATTTGTATATCTCCTCTTTTCTTAAATCCATTTCAATTTAAACATAAACAAATTTATTTTTAAATAAAATGTTGACTTTTAAAAAATAATTCTTAAATAAAACATGTTGGCGAAATGATGAAGATAGAAAAAGGAGTTTATGATGATTTTTGATTTTTTATTTAATGCACACCGTTGTAACCATGACAAAGTTGATCCAGCTTTAGATTTAGAATACTGTCCAGATTGTGGTGAACTTATTGAAAATCAATGGTACATTACAAGATGTGCTTGTTGCGGAGTTAAACATAAAAGTATAGTTAAAAATGGCAAAATTATTCCTGCTGATAACTATTGTCATAATTGCGGTTCAAGTGAATTTACAGTAGAAAGATTACCTCAAATTAATTTCTTTGACGTTAACTTTGCAGTTGTTGTTAAAAAAGTATTCTGTTCAAAAACTCAAGAATCTTACACTCAAAGCTGGGTTGATGCTAAACAAGAAGCTGACATACAAAAATTGCTACCACAATCCCTATAATATCTGCAAGTATACCAGTTAGAACAGCGTATCTGAATTTTTTGATACCAACAGAGCCAAAGTATACTGCAAGTACGTAAAAAGTTGTTTCACTACTTCCTACCATAACTGCTGCAAGTTTTGTGGCATATGAATCTGGTCCAAGGGTATTTGCAATATCAGAGAAAATACCAAGAGCTGCAGAACCTGATAATGAACGTACAATCATTATCGGTAAAACTTCTACGGGTACTTTTAAGGCTTCAAGAATACCGCTAAACATTATTCCAAGAGTATCAATAAAGCCTGATGCTCTTAGCATTGAGATAGCAACAATAATTGCAACTAAGTATGGAATTATGTTTACACTAACTTTAAAACCGTCTTTTGCACCCTCAGTAAAGCTTTCATAAATAGGAACTTTCTTTATTAATCCAATCGTCAATATTGTTAATATAATAACTGGTAAAATCCATGTTGAAATAGTGTTCAAAATCGAGGTCATTATTGAACCCTCCAAAATCTTTTAAGTATAAGTGCAATTAAAATAGCACTTGCAAAAGATATGCTTGTAACTATTAGAACTGGTAAAATAATTGTAGCTGGATTGTTATATCCAATAGAAACAAGTACTGCAATAACAGTTGCTGGAACTAATTGAAATCCGGCAGTATTCATTCCCAAAAACATGCACATAGCATCAGAGGCTGAATCTTTATCTTTGTTAACCTCTTGAAGTTCTTGCATAGCTTTTATACCAATAGGTGTTGCAGCGTTAGTAAGTCCAAGAGCGTTTGCTGTAAAATTCATCGCTATATCTCCAATAGCTTCGCTATCAGATTTTATATCCTTGAATAAAATTTTCGTTATTGGTTTTAAAAGTTTAGCAACAAATTTTACAAATCCACAGTCCTGTGCAATTTTCATTATTCCAAGCCAAAACGCCATTATCCCAATTAGAGAAAAAGCAACTTTTACGCTTAATTCTGCACCTGTAAGAATTGAGTTTACAACGGCATCAAGTTTGCCATTTATAGCTCCAAATATTATTGATAATACTATTAATCCATAAAATATGTAGTTCATAGTTTCTATTTAAACATTTTTTTCTCTTTTAACCAAAATCTTAATGATTTTTAAAAAATTGCCTAGTAAGGGTTCAAAATGGTATCATACTCGTATGGAATTTGAATTTAAAAATGCAGAAAACATAGAACTTTTGCAACTTAATGCTACGGGTATGCGTATCATTATTTTGTTTTCTTTGCTTTTAGAAGCTTCAAGAACGTTAGAAGAAATTATGTCTGAATATGAAAAGCACCCATTAATTAAAGATGTATCGGATGATACTGTAAGAAATGATATTAATGCTTTAAGAGATGCTGGTTGTGAAATTTCTTATGCGACAAAAATGAATTATCCTTATGTTTTATTAAAACATCCATTTGATATTGAGTTAAAAAAATCTCAAATAAATGCTTTTAAGAAAATATATAACAGATTTTATGAGGATTTTAATTTCGAAGAACTATTTGCGATAGACTCTTTCTTCGAAAAGATTATCAAATATTCTAATAATGATGAATTAAACGAAGAAATTAGAAAAATCTCTAAACTTTCTAGCTATAATAAAGACCTAGTAAAAAGTTTAATACATTATGCAAATTCAAATTACAAAATCACAATTAGTTATAGACCGAGAGTTGGTGTAATAAAACAATACGAGCTTATTGCTCAAAAGGTTGCATTCCGTCATAACAAACTGTATTTATTCTGTATTGATACTAGATATATGAAAAATGCTTTCTTTAAGGTTGAAAATATTTTAAGTATCATAAATGTTAATATTAAAAAAGCAGAGGAAAAGAGTAAGCCTTTCATTGCTAAATACAAATTGTTAAATATAAAAGAAGAAAATTATGCTCTTTCAAATAATGAAAAAGTCGTAGAGATTTCAGGTGATGATTTAATCCTTGAGGCTTCTGCTCCAAATGAATTTATTATGATGCAGAATGTTTTAAATTTTGGGAAACGTTGCGTTGTTTTAGAGCCTTTAGATTTTCGTGAAAAGATAGTAGAAAAGATTAGAGCTATAAGAGGAGTGTATTTGAATGAAGAAAAATAGAAGAACTACAACTACATTCGCTTCATATAGATTATTTGAGTTGCTAAAATTCTTGTCAAAGACTCCAGCAACTATTCCAGAGATTATTGAACATCTTTCTTCTGTTGATCCAGCACATAGAAAGTATACTTCAATTACTATATACAAATACTTTAATACTCTAAGGGCAATGGGACTTCCTCTTAAAAAGGTTAATTATAAATATCTTTTAGAAAGTTTACCATTTAGTTTTAATTTTTCAGAAGATGATGTTAAGGCTATAAAAGTATTCTCGCTTTGTGCTGAACACATGCCTGAAAAATTAGTTAAAAATGAAATTATATCTTTTTTAAATACTTTGTCACCAACAATAAGTAAAGATAAAAAAGATTATTATAAAGCTTTAAATATTGATGAACCTCTTTTTGAAAATCAAACAAAGGAAGAACAAAAACTTATTTCTGATTTTGAAAAATTTTCTAAAGATGCTTTAAAAATTGAGATTTCTTATAGGGATGATAAATCTACTGTAAAAACTATTATTGTTGACCCATTAGATATTACGTACAATGAGGGTAAGATTTATTTTAAAGTATACGATGCAATAAAAGGCAGTATTATAAAAATAAATCTTAAAAAAGTTATTTTAATGTCGCAGTCTGCTCAAAAATCAAAGGGCGTTTTTATACCAACAACAGTTACTTATAAAATAAAGGGCAGACTAAAAGATTCTTATGTTTTAAGAGAATGTGAAACGCTTTCTTCTACTTCTGAAGATGAGTCAATTATTATAAACAAGGGTGAAGACAAAGCTGAATTACTAAGTCGTTTGCTTGGATATTGTGACTTGTGTGAAATCATTTCTCCAAAATCATATAAGGATGAAATGATAGAAGAATTAAACTGCATGCTTAAAAATTATACCTAACCGGCATGATATTAAGAACTTGCATTTTTAACTATTTGATGTTAATTTATTAATACGAATTATAACTTTTGGGCTAGTGGCGCAGTGGTTAGCGCAGAGGACTCATAATCCTTTGGTCGTAGGTTCGAACCCTACCTGGCCCATTTTTTATTGCAAAATTTTTGAGTTAAAATCTTTTAATATTTTTTTATAAAACGCTAAAGTTTTTGAAAATTATGCCGATATACATGACATAAGGTGATAAGTGTATAAGGAAAGTGTGTCGGTATATGAGTATTTCGACTAATCAGGTACGATTTTTAGCGTTAACAACAGTTCAACGTAATATAAATATTTCAAAAGTAACAGAAACAGATATTTCAGCTAAGGTGGATAAGTTAACCGAGGCATATAATTCGCTGTTATATAATGCAGGAGATGTCTTAAATCCATTTGCAATAGGTGATACTGTAACTATTGGTGATAAGGTTTCAGGAATTTTACCTGACGATACGTTTATGGATGAAAATGGTATGCCATTGGCTACTATTCCGGAAGAAGCTACCGTATCTACAATAGATGGAGATAATGTATATTTACAAGTTGGAGATAAAGAGATTGAAGTAACTGTCGATGATTTAGTTGATGCGACTGATAAGACTATTTACACTCCAGAAGAATTCTTATCCTTAACTGGTAATTCGGCACTTGCTGATATTAGTTTTGATTCTAGTGCATATTTAGACTTTAATGTGGATACAACCTCAGAAACAACTATCTTTGCTCAAGTTCCTGAGGGTGCATATAGCATGACGGTTTCTGATGCAAGTTCAAAGGCAGAGTCTATTAATGTGGCTATGCTGGGAGAAGAGCATTTGAATATTAATAATGCCATAAATTCTACAAAGGCTATTATTAATAACGATGATAAGAAGATGGCTCTAGCCGTAATGGGCTAATAGTTAGAATTATTTTTTAGTCTTGCAAATGTTCTTTTGACTATCCCAAGTCCAACCATTTGTTGTGCAACTATGTTGGTCAATAATTACTTTGCCTGATACTGTCTTGATTTCAGTACCAGCTTTGCAAGAACCCATAGTGACGCACATGTTTGTCATTGTGTTACCTAGATACCACCAACCAATTAGGATAAGTACTAAAATTATAAAAATAAGATTTTTTAAAAATTTTAGGAATGAAATTAACCACATAACGGCTAATACTATGATTGACCATACTAAGTATGTCCAAACTTGACCCCAATCAGCGTTTGGTGTTTGGAATGCTGTTATTATATTCATTACGTTCCAATATAAAATAAAAATTGATAACGCAGTAGTTAAGATTGATATTACTAATTTTTTTGCTAGTCCTTTAAAAAATTTTGTCATTGTTTTTCTCCTCAAAACAATTATATGACAAATAAGTTTTATCGTGACAATTCTTTTTGAAATATTTTTGCTTTTAGATTTGTCGGAAGTTTTCCTAAAAACATTCCTAATTTAGCACCAATTCCAACATTATATGACCATTTAGGATTTTTAGCTTTCATAGCTTTTAATACTACATTAGCAACAACTTCTGCCTCTAATCCTTTTGGAACTTGTCCTTTTATATATGTTAAAAATTTGTCTATCATTGGTTGATATTTAGCTTTAATTTCTTCTGAACATTCATTAAAGTTGTCTTCTGCTATTTTAAAGGATTTTTCCCATAAAGGTGTTTTTATGATTGACGGTTTTATTGAAACAATTTTTATATCTTTGTTTGTTAATTCTAAAGTCAAACCTTGAAATAACGTATCTAATAATCTTTTTGATGCACAATAAGGAGTTATAAATGGATAAACAAAGTTTGATGAAACTGAACTCATATTTATAATTTTACCTTTTTTCATCAAAGGTAGCATTGTTGTAGCAACTCTTAGAGGAGCAAAGGAGTTAACTTCAATTTGTTGTCTGATTTTCTCGATATTGCCATCTTCCAAAATTCCTGCTACTGCATATCCAGCGTTATTAATTATGCCAATTAATTCAACATCTTGCTCTTTTAGAGTGTGGTATAAGTTTTTAACTTCCTCATCCTTTGTAACATCAAGATATACACATTCGATTTTGTCACTTAGACTTTCTAATGCGATTTTATCTTCTTCTTTTCTAACTGTGCAAATCAAATTGTATCCAGCATTAGCAAGCTTTATTGCAATAGCTTTCCCTATGCCTGAAGATGAACCTGTTAAAAGAACTTTTTCCATTACTCGTTTACCTCTTTCATAAAATAGTTAACCCATTTTATCAATGTTGAAATTTCATAAGGCTTTGGTAGATAAAAATCTGCTCCAGCACTTAGGATTGACTCTTTGTCGTGAGAATTTGATGTTACTATTATTTTTGAATTAATCTTTTTCTTTTTTAAATGCTTGCAAAGATTTATGCCTGTTTCATCATTGGCACTACCAGCATCAAGAATTATTATTGCCGGTTTGTAATCATCAAAATTCATTACCATTTCAGGTAAAGTTGTTTCAAATCCCTCTAGTTTTAGAGTTTCTGAAAGTAAAACTTGCATAGCAGTATCTTCTTCGATAATCAAAATTTTCTTATTTTGCTCTCTTTTTTGAACAGCATTTGGTGTTGAAATTTTAGGTCTTTGGATTAAATAGCTTGACTGGTCAGGCTTTTTAGATAAAGAATTTGTGTATAATAAGTCTTTTAAAATTCCTTCAACACTATCGTAAATAGAAAATTCGCTAGAAATTCCGCCAATAGAGATGTATACAAAATCACCACGTTTGCCGGCGTATTCGTTACCTCTGATTAGCATATAGCCTCTTTGTACATCTTCTTTTGAGTAAAATTTTTCTTTTACAGAATCAAAAGCAAAAGTTAAAAATGATGCAACTTTTTCAAGTTTATAAGCACTTGTAATTATTAAAAATTCGTTTTCGTTTATTGAACCTAAAAAATCATTCTCATCAAGTCCTGAAAACATAATTGCAATAAAAGTTTTTGTGAGTTTGTCAGAAGCAAGCTCTGTGTATACACTTTTGTATACCTCAAATTCATTGATTTTAATTAACAAAGCTCCCCATTTATTTTTTTCTGTCAGAACTCTTTTTAATGCTCTCATGCAATAATTACCGTTTGGTAAATTTGTTTTTAAATCAATGTATGACTCGTACTCACGACGCAAATGAGCGATGATACGCATTTTAAACTCGTCATTATTTATAGGCTCTGATATAAAATCGTCAGCACCAGATTTAAGAACATTTATTTTGTCCTCTGTTTCTGCAGATTTAGACGTTGCAATAATTACAGGTCGCATGTTGTAAGTCAAAACTCTTACTTTTGAGCAAAAACTTGCTAAATCTTCTTCAATGCTATCAGAAATTATTATTACATCAGGTTCTTTAGTTTTAATGATTTCAAGTGCAGATTTAATGTCAGACGAAATTGTAACTTCGTTTGTTTTATCTTCCAAAAGTTTTTTGTACTTTGCAGGAAGTTCTTTTCTTTTGTCGATAATTAATGTGTTTGTGAGCATTTTTCTCTTGCCTGTGTTTCAATATTCTCGCTTGGAATTTTTACTTCAAAGGTTGTTTTGCCGTCTGAACTTTCAACCGAAATTTTACCATTCATCTTTGTTACAAGAACTTTTGTGATGTATAAACCTAATCCGCTACCTTGAACTTTTCTTGTTAGTGGATTATCTATTCTTGAAAACTTTTCAAAAATACTGTCAAAATCTTTTTTGTCTATTCCGACACCATTATCTGTTACTTTGATTGATACAAAATCAGGATTTTTGTCAAAATCTACTGATACTGTAACTGTTGTATCAGGGTCAGAATATTTTCCTGCATTTTCAATTAGGTTTGTCATAACTTGTTGAAATTTATCAACATCGACAAGAATTTTTGGAAGTTTTTCGTTGTATTTAAGTACAAATTTGTGATTTTTATATTGTTGCTTAATTATTTGAATAACATCTTCTATCAAAGGTTTTGCTTTAACTGTCTTGAAGATAAGTTTTTCATTATTTTGAACCTTCAACATGTTTTCGATTAGGTGAATTAATCTATTTGACTGCTCTTCGATGATTTTTATAAAACGTTTTTTGCTTTCATCATCAAGTTTGTCGTAGGATTGCAACATAGTTTGAGCAAACCCTCTAATGCTTGTTAGAGGAGTTCTTAATTCGTGTGAAACTGTTGATATAAAATCTTCGTATGATTGCATACAATTATTATACTCTTAAAATTTATTTTATAGCATTTGCGAAAATTGCTTTGGTAACTACAGTAATTTCTTTACCTTTTAAATCATTTCTCAAATCGTCCATATAAGAATTTACTTCTTCCTCAGAGAAGTATTTTAAAAATCTTTCTTTGATTGTTGGACGCCCTGGAGCTGGCGGATTGTTAAACCATTCGTTAATCATATTTGACGTAACAACGTATTTTGATTCAACATTATCAAGATTGATTTCGCCATCAGAAAATCCTGCTTTGTCTAAGTTTTCTGCGATACAGTTTTCATCAAAGTTGCATAATGAATCAGTTTCGTCTGTCATAAATTTGTTTTCAGCCTCTTTAAAAGCTTCAAAGTTTTTAATGTTGGCTGGATTTACTAATTGCCAATATCTAGTGTTTGAACGAATTATTGGTTCAAAAAATGAAAATCTTCCACCTTTTTTTAATACTCTGCAAATTTCAGAAATTGCTGGCTGTTTTTCTACAATGTGTACCAAAACTGAACGCATAACTGCTTTGTCTACACTTTCATCAGGTAAATCAATTTGGTCAGCTGGTGATTGAAGCATTTTGTAGTTGCCTTTAACATTTGCAGAGTTGATAAATTCTTGACAGGTATCAAGACAGTCTTGGAATTTGTCTGAAAATATAACGCAACCTGTACCATTTAATGCATCAAGAGCCTTAAAAGCTAATAATCCAGTACCAGTACCTATATCTATAACTGTGTCGCCCTCTTTTATGCGTGCACTATTTATGATTACGTCGCCGACCGCTTGTAACCAGTTAAGAGTTTGTATTCTTTGAGCTTCAGATAATGAAGCAAATCTTGTTTGTGACAACCATTGTGTCCAGTTTTTACATGTTTTGCTCATAATATCTAATTTTAATCGTTATGTATTGAGTTGGCAACTTGTAAAGTTTTGATTTGTTTATTTTTACGCAATAAAAAACGGAACTAAAATGTTCCGTTGAGTATAACCAAAAACTT
>ERZ808275.762-NODE-762-length-11050-cov-3.301410_pt1 | contig 11050 bp, 7 predicted proteins | sample MGYA00520894_ERZ808275 | MGnify/ENA primary metagenome ERZ808275 (study PRJEB31516, sample SAMN03275598) | gut metagenome | biome: mammalia-associated habitat; material: feces | host: Papio cynocephalus | place: Kenya | collected 2012-08-03 ...
TGCGGACTGACGACCGACATCTTCGTGGGCTACCACGACGAGACGGAGGAGGACCAGCAGCAGACGCTGTCGCTCGTCAGGGAGGTGGGCTTCGACTCTGCCTTCATGTTCAAATACTCTGAGCGACCGGGCACTTACGCTGCCAAGCATCTGCCCGACAATGTTTCGGAGGAGGTTAAGATCCAGCGTCTTAACGAGCTGATAAAACTACAGACGGAGGTGAGTGCCGAACAGAACAAGAAGGACGAGGGCAAGGAGTTCGACGTGCTCGTGGAGGGCTTCAGCAAGCGAAGCCGCCAGCAGCTCATGGGGCGCACGGAGCAGAACAAGGCTGTGGTGTTCGACAAGGGAAACCATCACATAGGCGAAACCGTGAGAGTGAAGATTACAGGCTCGACAAGTGCCACATTGTTTGGGGAAGCTATAGAATAAAGAGATAAATAATGGGAGCTATCTATGTTTTCCAAGGCATAATGTTGTATATATATGCCTTCGACCATAATCCACCTCATCTACATGTAAAGAGTGGTGACGGAGAATTCACCATTACAATAAAGGAAAGGATTATAGAGGGAAAAGCTAAAGTAAAAACCATTAAAATAGTAAATGATTTCATAGACAATAATGTAGATGAAATTATGGATATATGGAACAAAGCCCAAAAGGGTGAAAAAATAGAGAAAATAACAAGATAATAAAAGGAGGCTATTGTATGATACTGAATGTAACAAACGTAACTTATCTTGGGGAATACACTCTCCTATGTAAGTTTAACAATGGTGAAACTCGTAAGATTGACCTGTCACCTCTTCTTGAATACCCCGCATTCGTAGAACTAAAAGATAAAAACAAATTTGAACAGTTTGGACTTGACGGTACTATTTTTTGGGCTAACGGTGCTGATATTGCACCTGAATATTTGTTCAACAACGGAACGAAAGTAAATCAGGCTTAAAGAAAGATGAAAGAATTTTTCCAGATACTGCGCCGCTTCGTGCCGCCATACAAACGGTACCTCATGCTGACTGTCGTGTTCAACATCCTGTCGGCTGTGCTCAACATATTCTCCTTTGCGGCAATTATACCTATCTTGCAGATTATCTTCAAGACGGAGAAGGCTGTGGCCGTGACCCGACTGATGCCGTGGGACTGGGACAATATGAAGGAGGTTGCCTCTAACAACATGAACTACTACGTGAACTGGCTCATCAGCGATATCGGTCCTACTACGACGCTGCTCGTCTTGGGGCTCTTCCTCACCGTTATGACTTTCTTGAAGACGGGGGCGTATTTCTTCTCTTCTGCCACGGTAATCCCTATTCGTACGGGTATCGTGCGCGACATCCGCAACCAGCTCTACCAGAAGATTACTTCGCTGCCGTTGGGCTTCTTCTCGGAGGAGCGCAAGGGCGACATCATTGCCCGCATGAGCGGCGACGTGCAGGAGATAGAGAACTCCATTATGAGTTCGCTCGACATGCTCTTCAAGAATCCTATTCTTATTATTGCCTATTTCGCCACGCTGCTCTTCATCAGCTGGCAGCTCACGCTCTTCACCCTGCTCTTCGTACCCGTTATGGGATGGATTATGGGAAAGGTGGGCAGAAAGCTGAAGCGCAAATCAAAGGAGGCTCAGGCTCTGTGGAGCGACACGATGAGTCAGGTAGAGGAGACGCTCGGCGGACTGCGTATTATCAAGGCTTTCTGTGCTGAGGAGAAGATGAACAGGCGGTTTGACAAGATTAACTCGGGCTACAGAAACCAAATATTGAAAGTAAACACCCGTCAGCAGATGGCGCATCCGATGAGCGAATTCCTCGGTACGGTGATGATTATCATAGTGTTGTGGTTCGGCGGCATACTGGTGCTCAACCAGCAGGTGCTCTCCGGTCCTACGTTCATCTACTATCTCGTTATCCTATACAGCATCATCAATCCTCTGAAGGATTTCTCAAAGGCTGGCTACAATATCCCTAAGGGGCTCGCCTCGATGGAACGTGTAGACAAGATTCTGCTTGCCGAAAACGACATCAAGCAAAAAACAAGTCCTGAGCACATCAGCAGTTTCAACCATACTATAGAGTTCCGCCACGTGTCGTTCAGATATGGCGAACAGTGGGTGCTCAGAGACATCAACCTGACGATTGAGAAGGGAAAGACCGTGGCTCTCGTAGGTCAGAGCGGCGGCGGAAAGTCTACTCTCGTCGACCTTATCCCCCGCTACTACGACGTGCAGGAGGGCGAGGTGCTTATCGACGGCATAAACGTGAAGGATCTTGACATTCACGATCTCCGGCAGCTTATCGGTAACGTGAATCAGGAGGCTATCCTCTTCAACGACACCTTCTTCAACAACATCTCCTTCGGTGTGGACAACGCCACACTGGAGCAGGTGGAGGAAGCGGCGCGTATCGCCAATGCCGACGAGTTTATCAAGGCTTCGGAAGACGGATACAATACGAATATCGGAGACCGCGGCGGAAGGCTTTCCGGCGGGCAGCGTCAGCGTGTGAGCATTGCGCGCGCCATTCTCAAGAATCCGCCTATCCTTATTCTCGACGAGGCTACTTCGGCTCTCGACACGGAGAGCGAACGGCTGGTGCAGGACGCTCTGGAGCGACTGATGAAGACGCGCACTACGGTGGCTATCGCCCATCGCCTTTCTACTATCAAGAATGCCGACGAGATTTGCGTGCTTCATGAGGGACATATCGTGGAACGCGGTACTCACGAGGAACTTATACGAAAGGACGGATACTACAAGAAACTTCACGACATGCAGTCGTAAACCTGTTGCGGCTGTTTCTAAATAAAAGTAAAACTTCAAGACCATGGCATACAGAATAGTCTACGGCATCTTCTATGCAATATCTCTCCTGCCCTACCGGGCCTTGTATTGCATAGCCGACTTCTTCTACCTTATTATATATTATATAGTGGGATACAGAAAGAAAGTGGTAAGGAAAAATATCAGTTCGGCTTTTCCAGAAAAGAGTGCGAAAGAGCTGATGGCAATTGAGCACGGATTCTACCGCTGGCTCTGCGACTATGGCGTGGAGTCGCTGAAACTGCTGTCGGTTAGCGACCGTACACTCTTGAAGCATATCGAATTCCGCAACGTGGAGCAGCTGGAACAGCATTTCGACAAGGGACAGACTTGTGCCGCCATCCTCGGGCATTACTGCAACTGGGAGATGCTCTCGGCTACGGGTCTCTCGTTCACTAGACATAAGGATGCCGTCTGCGGACTTATCTACCATCCGCTGCGCAGCAAGGTTTTCGACGAACTGTTCCGCTCTTTGCGCCATGCCAAGGGCGGCGTGTGCATCCCGAAGCAGGATATTCTGCGCTATCTCGTAACATACAGAAGGGAAAAACGCATGTGGCTCTTCGGATACATCTCCGACCAGTCGCCAAAGTGGAGCAATATCCACTTGTGGCTGCCGTTCCTTAACCACGACACTCCCGTCTTCACCGGTGGCGAGCGCATAATGAGAAAGATGAACGACGCCGTATTTTATGTTGACATGGAGCGTCCGCGCCGCGGCAAATACATCTGCACCTTCAAGCTCATCAGCGACGCCCCTGCCACTTTGCCAGACAACGAAATAACAAAACGTTTCTTCCAGATGCTCGAACAGACCGTACGCCGCGACCCTCGCTTCTATCTGTGGAGCCACGACAGATGGAAAAGGACGCATGAGGAGTATGTAAGGAGACAGGCAGAATGCTAAAACAATATGAAACATTCACATAATAACTTTATTTCTTACAAATATGACCAATAAGCCTTTAAAAATAATAAGTATGTTTCTTGTAACCTTACCATATTCTGTTTCCGCCCAAACCATAGCTGTCAACAGAACAGTTTTGTTCTCGTATGATTTGAACGGCAATATTACGAGCCGCAAGGGAACGCCGCTACCTTCAAAGCCTATAGGCGGCAATGAAAAGATAGACATATCCGGAGACATCTCTATAATAGGCAAGGACAACAAATTCACAATCGACCTGAGAAAAGACTACAATTCCACAGCCAAGTTTCAAGTAAGCGACTTGTCACCCGTTGTCGTGAAGTCGGGCGAGTTTTCCACACAGACATTTACTGTTGACATGAATGACTGCCCGTCGGGCGTTTACATATTCAATGTAACTGTTGATGACAAGAACGGTACAAGAAAAATAATAAAGGACTGACATCTTAATGAAAGAAAAGCTACTGACCATATTCCTTTTCCTCACATATTTTGTACAGAACTCTGCGGCAGGTATTGTTGTAGGCAAGATTTCCGACAGTTATGATGTTACTCCAAACGGACAGTTTCACTATGAGATGCCGGTGTCTGTCGCTTCGGGAACCGGCGGCATGTCGCCACATCTGTCAATCGTTTATGACAGTTCCAAAGGCGACGGACTCCTTGGCTACGGCTTTGATTTTTCGGGCATATCATTGATAAGTCGTGCCCCCCGTAACCTGTATAGGGACGGCAAGGCGGATGTGATACGCTTTGACGGAAACGACCGCTTTATGCTTGACGGAATGAGGCTTACGCTTGTAAGTACAACGGCATCACAGCGTGAGTACAGGACGGAGAACAATACCTTTGCAAGAATAGCGGCGGAAGGCGACAAGAACAATCCTTCAAGGTTTATCGTGCACACAAAGGACGGCATAACAAGGGAGTTTACAAATGCCAAAACATTAAACGGCATTTCCGGAAATTCTCTTTATTGGCTTGAGACAAAAGTCAGCGATACCAAAGGTAACTATTATACTATATCCTATGGCTCAGACCCAGAATACAACGAGTTTTGGCCATTGAGAATAGACTACACGGGAAATGAAGGAGCGGGACTTGCGCCGTTTGCTTCCGTGTCTTTTTCATATACTACATCAAATTCTTCGGTTTCATATATAAGCGGCATAAAGACAAGACGGTCGCATGCCATAAAAAGCATAATCTGCAAATATGGAGAAAGTACAGTCAGAAAATATGATATAGAATATTTCAATACAAACAACATTCTTAAAATCAAGAGCATAACTGAATCGACAGACAGGGACAGTAAAAGACTTACAATTTTCAATTGGAACGACAATATACCTGGCGGTACGGTTTATGCAGGAACGTTGACCTATAGTGGGGCAACACAGGCAAATGTCATTACCGGCGACTTCAATGGTGATGGTAAAACAGACATATTGGTAAGACCCATTTATTCCGACCGCCTCGAATATCAGGTTTATCTCAGTAACGGGAACTCTTTTGTGAAAGCTTGCGACAGCAGTTTCAGCATTGTGGAGAAAGAAGGGAAGACAGGGAAGTATATAGAGAATGTGGTAAGTGGCGACTTCAATGGTGACGGATATGATGATATAGTTGTGGAAAGAGGAAATCATCCATTCTATCTTATAGATCTGTATCTGTCAAATGTTGATGGCAATGGTAACTATAGCCTGTCATACGAAACTACAATTGTCAGGTCTCTTAATTCTAAGCATGTTATGTATGCAACTGACATCAACTGCGACGGGGCGGCAGATTTAATAGTACGTGGTGGTTATACTTCTTCCGACTACTGCATGCTCATATCTGAGTCTTCAGAAAATGGAATAAAGCCGCTTGTAAGACAGAGTGACAGGGAAACGCTGCCCGGCAGCAATACCTGGAACAACGTGTATCTTGTAGATCTTGACGGCGACGGTACTGTAGAGATGTTAAATATGTGTAAAGATAACTACTGTATCATGTATGAAATAGAGCCGAACGGCAAACTTAATCCTAAAAAAAAATTCACTTTCGGAACAGGCTATTTCTGCATGGGCGATTTCAATGCCGATGGCAAGACTGATGTAATAACGATGGGTACAGACAAAGACCCTTCCGTGAATTGGGAAATGAATTTCTCCACAGGTCTTGTCGGAGAAAACGTAACGTCTTTTGTATATGAACCGATAATAGCCCTCTTCAATCCCAAAGAAAAACAGATATACGTTGCCGACATTAACGGTGACGGATATGACGACATCTATGCGATAAGCAAAAAGACAAGCAGTGGAAAGGCTGTTGCTACGGATATTTACATAAACGACAGAACAGGAAAGGCTTTTACGCATTATACCGGTTCATCAACCTTAGGTACAGACAAAAGAAACTTCCGTATTGCAGACTTCAACGGCGACGGCAAGGCGGATTTCGTATGTTATCCTAACAGCAAGAATGCCTCATTGCCCATAGACCTGCATCTGTCCGGTTGTCGCGGTGACAATATGCTCAGCCGGATAACGGACGGCATCGGCAACACTACGGAAATTGCATTCTCGCAGTTGACCGACAAATCTGTACATGAAAGAGGCAATACAAGTTCATATCCTATTGTATCGGCATGTTGCCAATGGCCTGTTGTAAAAAGCGTATCAACTCCCGACGGTATCGGGGGAAGATATACTGTAGGTTACAAATATTACAATCTGCTCCTTCATAGAAGAGGGCGCGGAATCCTTGGATTTGAGAAAGTTGCGGCAACCGATTTTTCCACAGGAACAGTAACGGAAAAAGGTTATGAAACAATAAAGGACGAGGCATTGCCGGCTTTGCAATATACACGTAAATTACTTGACGGTGTGTTGCTGAATGAGACATACTATAAGAATGTAATAAACTATCAGTACAGAAACGGACAGGCTGAGGTGTCTTACACGAGTTTCCCCGAATGTGTAGAGGAGAAGTCTTACGAATACAATACCGGAGAAATTGTCTCCCATAAGCTGACTTCATATGAATACGACAGTTTCGGAAACTGTCTGAAAACGACAGTAACGAGCGGCGAGAACAGTGTAGTGACGGAAAACGAATACAAAAATGACGAGGGTCGTTGGATATTGGGACGACTGGCTAAGTCCTCGGTTACTAAATCAGGAAAAAACGAGACTATCACGTTGAAGTCTGAATTCAAGTATGACGAAGAGAGCGGTCTGCTTACAGAGGAGGCATTTGAACCCGATGATGCTGACGGATACAGAAAACGCTATACTTATGACACTTTCGGCAATATTGTTTCAGACGTGACTGTCCCCAACGACGGCAGGTATGACAGCCGCTCAACGGAAACTGCGTATGATGCACAGGGGCGGTTCGTAGCGTCAAGGAAAAATGAAATGTCATTCACAGATACATCAGAAACAGACCCGAAACTTGGTGTAGAAACAAAATCCGTTGATTCCAACGGATTTGTAACGAACTATACGCATGATTCTTTCGGTACGACAACAAATGCCTATACTCCAATAGAACATGTAAAGATGACAACTGAATGGAGTGACGGCAACATACATGCCCCGCAGAACTCTGTATACTTTACAAAAACGGATAAGACCGGATATCCTGCCGTTATGGAATTTTACGACTGCTTGGGAAGGACGTTGCGCAAGGTGTCTGAAGGAGTAGACGGAAGAATGGTGTATACGGATGCCGTGTATGACGGCAAGGGCAGGCTCGTGGCTTCTTCCGAGCCGTATTTCCAAAATGAAGTTCCGGTATGGACGCATTATGAATATGACGCTGTCGGCAGGAAAGTTAAAACAATAAAGCCTGATGGCGGAACGGTCAGTATGGGCTACAGCGGACTCGTATGTTCCGTTACCGATGCCAACGGCAATACATCGGAAAAGGAATACGATATGGACGGAAACCTCGTCAGAAGTACGGATGCTATGGGCGGCAGCGTCAGCTATAAATACAATACGTGCGGAACATGTATAGAAGTATCAGGACCGAGAACCGTTACCAAAATAGAATACGACAAATATGGCAACAGGACAAAGCTGGTTGACCCGGATCTGGGAACGATAGAATACACTTATACTCCATACGGCGAACTGGCAACACAGAGAGACCTCGAAGGGACAACATCATACGAGTATGACAAGTTGGGACGTGTTACGAAAGAAAAACGGCAGGATTTCACGTACACATATATATATGACACCGACTGGAAGGGGGCTTTGTCCGAGTCGGAATGCTCAAACGGCATTAGGCGCAAGACCTGTTACGACCAGTACGGCAGAATTTCTTCGGTAACGGAAACTGTATGCGACAAGGACTATGTTACAAGAAATACGTATGATGGCTTGAACCACCTTGTAAGTATTGAATATCCGTCAGGTATCAGAGTTCGCAACAGCTATACGGACAACGGGTATCTTGTTTCAGTCAGCTCCGAAGATGACGGAAAGACATTCTGGACTGCTGGAGAAAGAAATGCCATGGGAAAAACTCTTGCTGACACGTTTGGCAACGGCGTGACTGTAAAAAACACCTATGATATGTTTGGACGTTTGAGTAATGTTCAATCTGACGGCTTGTTTTCAAAATCGTATGTCTATGATTTTAACGGCAACCTCGCCTGTCGTTCCGACGGACTTCGTTCCATGACAGAGTGTTTCGGCTATGATGCTCTTGACAGACTCATTTCCGTCAGCGACAATGTCGGGCACAACCAAACGATGAAATATGACAATGCCGGAAACTTGACATACAAGACGGGACTCGGAAGTGTTTCGTATGTTACGGGTACTAACAGAATAGGCTCCGTTAAGGGAGAGACGTTCGCCCTTCCTGCATTTGACAATGTCGTGTACACGTCTTTCAACAAGATATGCAGCTTGAGACGCAACACGTCGGAAAATCCGCTACATTATTATGACCTGTCCATAGATTATGGTGTGGACAAGGAAAAGAAGACGGAGACAACAAGCTATTTTATGGGCGGGTGTGGTCAGAACTTCGACAGCCATTACCGTGATGTAAAGACAAGAATATATGTAAATGAACTGTATAATGAAGAAATAGCGAAAGGAACGGAAAAAAACGTTAACTATATCTATGCCGACGGCAAGCCTGTGGCAATATATGAAGTGACCGACGGCACGGACGGGAAGACTTTATACATACATCATGACAACCTCGGTTCCGTAATGGCATACAGCAATGAGGATGGAATCCTTTGCGAGGAGTTGAGCTATGATGCGTGGGGAAGAAGACGAAAGACTGACACCTGGGACTATTTCACCTTGTCAAACGACAGCATTTCTGAACATGATGCGGGCTTTACGGGGCATGACCATATTGACATGTTTGATTTGGTCAACATGGACGGCAGAATGTATGACCCGCTGACGGGCAGGTTCATGTCACCAGACCCCATCGTGCAGATGCCGGAATACACACAGAGCCTTAACCGCTATGCCTACTGCATGAACAATCCGCTGTCGCTTACAGACCCGACAGGATATAGCTGGATAGGAGATACATTTTCTGCAATCGTCGGAATAGCCGTAGGATTGGAAACAGGTGGTTTGGCATACGGAGTCTATGGTGCCGTAATAGGCGGTATGGCTGGCGGTGCATCCTCGGCTTTGGTAAACTCTCTTATTAACGGAGCCAACCTGATGCAGACGGCGAAGAACACCTTTACCGGAGGTTTTTGGGGCGGCGTAAGCGGCTTAGCTAATTTCGAGATAGGAAACCTTGAAAACGTGTACATGAAGATTGCTGCCCATTCTGTATCGGAAGGAGCTATGGAGGGTATCCGTGGCGGCCACTTCGAGCACGGCTTCTTTGTCGGTATGGCATCGGCAGCTGGCGGCGCAGCCTTGAATGGTGGAATGTGCGATAGATTGTCGGCGGCAGAAAGAATTGCCGTCAACGCAGTACTGGGCGGAATTGTATCTGAACTTGGCGGGGGAAAGTTTGCAAGCGGAGCAATGACTGCGGCATATGTGATGATGTTTAATGAACTGAAACATCTTGGACCAACTTATAAACAGATAGAAAAAATTTATAATACAGAGACTGAAAGTATAAGTGAATTATCACCGAAAGATTTTTATCAATCATTAGGTGGCGAAATCGCTCAAAAAGCAGAAGAAGGAAATTGGGAAAATGCATGTGCTGCAAGATTGAGTTATGCTATGAATAAAAATGGTTTAAAGATTCCTTACATAAAGGGAATTACCTTAAAAGATAAATTTGGAAGAAATTATTTTACTTTGGCATCAGACATGATAAAATATTTTACCAAGATATGGGGCGAAGGTATTGTGTGCAATAACAAATATGTAGCCTTAAGGAATGGCATAACAGGACAAAGTGGCTTTACAAATGCATCCGGACATGTTGATGTTGTATATAATGGAAAGGCTGCCGGTGGAGAACATGGGGCTGTATATTATTATAATGAAGGTGCACATACTTTAATTTGGAAATATGGAGGAAATAGATAATGAAGAAAAATATATTAATATTTGTTGCAATCTTTTTTGTTATTTCATGTGTTTGTAGAACAAAATCAGATTATTCAGAAAAAGTGGTTGTAAAAAAAACTTCTGATTATAGTGGACATTTTGCGCATGAGTTATTTGTCAAAAATAAAGATGGAATTTCTGCATATTCATTTATCTTCTCAAAGAAAATAAATAACATATCATTATTTATTGATTCCAATACGTCATACAAAAGATATAATATGTATTTAAATAAAAAGGATACTTCATGCTGTTCTTTAATTGATTCACGTCGCAGATATACTTTATGTGATTATGATAATTTTCTTAGACAGTTATCTCTCTGCTTAGATTATATAAATAATAATTATTATAGTATTGAGTCTTTGAATAAAATATATTTTTCAACGGCAGATTTACAAGAAAAATCCATAGCTTTTACAGATTATCTATCCAAAGAAAAAAACTATCAAAACAATAATTGGTATACTGACGAACAAGTTAAGTATGCTCTATATAAAACTTCTTTCATCGATGATTTGAATAAATTGTTGAAAAAATTTAGACTAAGATGTAACTTTGCAAAATGTGATGGATTAGCAATGATTTATTCAAATGAGTATCAAATAAAAGAAAAGATATTTCATCACAGTGGAGTTGTAAAATTGGTAAATATTCCAATGGTTATTTATATTTCAAAAATGAATAGATAAGTAGTATATAATATTATGATAAATGTATTTTACAGGACAAATGGTACAGGTC
>ERZ808275.764-NODE-764-length-11034-cov-3.130066_pt1 | contig 11034 bp, 8 predicted proteins | sample MGYA00520894_ERZ808275 | MGnify/ENA primary metagenome ERZ808275 (study PRJEB31516, sample SAMN03275598) | gut metagenome | biome: mammalia-associated habitat; material: feces | host: Papio cynocephalus | place: Kenya | collected 2012-08-03 ...
ATAGTTAATGGTTCGTAATTGGTTCTTGTTTTGGGTAACAAATCCAATTATTTTTCGTATCTTTGCACCGTGAGTAACAAATCTCGCAAAATGACAATAAGTAGAATAAATAACAAAGTAACATGAGAAGTAACAATGAACCTGTGCGCATACGCTACAAGGATTTGGCGAATGGCACAAAGTCGATTTATCTCGACACTTACAAAAGTGGAAAGAGGTCGTATGAGTTCTTGAAGCTTTATCTGCTTCCTGAGGACGATGACAAGGCTAAGGCTGTCAATGCCGAGACCTTGCAGAAGGCAGAAGCTATCAAGAACCAACGAGTGCAAGAAATCTTGTCGGGAAAGTTGAAAACAGTGAAGGCTTCCTTGGAGCATCCTGCTTCTACAACAACTTCAAGCAAGAAGACTGCACGAGTAAGCAAGAAGGAAAAAGTCGGCAGTGCTAAAAACGGCAAAGGTGCCAAGGGAAAGGAAAGCGAGACAAAAGAAGTTGTCGGAGCTGTTTCTGGAAGAGAAGGACACCAATGGAAGTTTATTGACGATGACGGTGAGGACAGAGCCATAGATGGAACAATCAAAAAACATAGAGGCAGACCCAACAAGCGTGAAGCTGTCACTCTTCGTTTCAAGAACCTTGCCAACGGCAGCAAGTCGCTCTACTTCGACATATATTATAATGGAGAGCGCAAGTACGAGTTTCTGAAGCTCTATATCAATCCAGAGATTACCGAGGCTGACAAGCAGAATAATGCCTTGGTCATGGAAACCGCAGAGCGTCTGAAAGAACGCAAGATGCGAGAGGTTGTCAATGGAGAGACTTTCACAGATCCTTCTGACGAGCTGAACCAAGTGGAGAAAGTTGAGGAATACACCAGTTCAGTGATAGTCCGTAGTCGCAAGATGCGCAACGGAGACCGTTCTCTCTTCCTTGATATATATTATGGTAAGGGTGAACGTGCCTATGAGTCAGTTGGTCTTTATCTTCGTAAGGATGACAGCGAGGAGAAACACAAGGAAATTTGGAAAGAAGCTGAGAAAAAGGCCAAGGAGCGAATGAAGGCATTGAAGGACGGAACCTTTGAGAAGCGTGTCGGCAGAAGAGGCTACAAGCCGCATGGAGAAGATCCCGATGCCAACGTGGACAAATACAAGGAGTATCTTGCTACCAAGAAAGTGAAAACAGAGATTGCCGTTGCCGAGACTGAACGCAAGAGAAATTCCAAGATCAAGGAGCCTGTGAGAATCCGCTTCAAGGAACTTGCCAACGGCAACAAGTCGATCTATCTATCCATCAATGTCAACGGTCGCCGTACCTATGATTATCTGCGCCTTTATCTCATACCAGAGGTTGACGCAGCTGCCAGGGAGCAGAACAAGCAGACGATGCAAGCGGTGTATGCCATCAAAGCACAACGCATCATGAGCATCACCAACGGTATCGCAGGACTCAAAGACAAGTCGAGAATCAAAATGCGACTTGTGGATTGGTTGGAGATATTCCGTGACGCACAAGTGGAGCGAGGAAGACAATCTGCCCGAAACTGGGTGAACAGCGTGCTGAATGCAGTGAGAGAACATTCGCCAAACGTGACACTCGCAGAGATGACCAAGGAATACTGCAATGGTTTCATGGTGTTCTTGTTGAACGACTATATCACCTACAAGCACACCCATCCATCAAAATCCACGGTGATGAACTATCTCAAATGCCTCAAAGCAGCCTTCAACATGGCTATTGAGGAAGAGATAATGGACGACAATCCCGTATTGCGTCTTCGCATGGATGTTCTGAAAGGTGGCGGTACCAAGCGAGAGTATCTGACCGTTGACGAGGTGAAGAGACTGATTGACACCCCTTGCAAGCGTGAGGATATCAAGGCGGCGTTCCTGTTTTCATGCTTCTGCGGACTCCGTATCAGTGACGTGAAGAGTTTGAAGTGGAAAAACATCATCACCGAGGGTGACAAGACACGAGTTGAGATATTACAGTACAAGACCAAGCAGCCCCTCTATCTTCCTCTCAACAAGCAAGCCCTTCGTTGGATGCCTGAGCGTGGATCTGCGAGTGACGAGGACAATGTGTTTCCAACACTGCCAAGCAAGAACTACGACTGCATTCCGGAATGGAGCCGTGCGGCAGGTATCAGCAAGCATGTGACCTACCATTGCTTGAGTCACAATAAAATCTTTTATTGGTTGAATATCAACAAATTAAGTACAGCAAAGAATGTAACTGCTAACGATTTAGAAACGAGCTATATTCTTTTTCTTTCACAACTTTGCAATATACAAAGAACGCCTTGATTACGAGTGCAAAGATAAATCTAATTTCTGAAAAATGTATAAGTTTGCTTCCTTTTTGTAGTTTTTTAAGGATTGAAATAGCGCGTTACTTCTGTTTCCTTTTGTTATCATAGATGATGAAGGATATTCATTTATTTGCTAAAATATCATAACTTTTAGGTGTAAACTTATGAAAGTTGGAATAAAATGTGTACCTTTGTATATTGAAATACATTAAATATGGCAAATCGTGAATTGAACAGACTTAAAGTTGTGCTGGCAGAGAAAAAACGGACTAACCGTTGGCTGGCGGAACAACTTGGAAAAGACCAAACCACCATTTCAAAATGGTGTACCAATTCAAGTCAACCAGACTTGGCAAGTCTGATGATGACAGCAAAAGTATTAAACGTAGAACTGACCGACTTAGTGCGGTTTGAAGAATTTAAAAATGATGGAACAGAATAAGAAAGATTTGCTCTTTGAGCAAGTAAATAAAATTAATGAGGTTATTTCAACCCTCTCTAAAAGCTTCTCGCAAGAAGATGTTGCTGATGAAATCAACTTTTTATCGGTAGTGAGAGATAACTTAAAAGATTGGGCTGAAAAATAACAATGACAGAGCATAAAAATATACAAAATACGCAAGCTAATTTAGACTTGCAAGGTGAGTCGTGGGTGGATAGAGAGTTTTCTTATCCAACCAGGACTATTCGTCTTGCAACATCTTTTAGTGGTATAGGTGCTATAGAATATGCATTTAAAAGATTGAATTTGAATGTCGAAATTGTATTTGCTGGTGATATAGATGCAAATTGCAAAAAGGCATATTTCGCAAATTACAAAATCTCAGAAGAGCAATGGCATACGGACATACATAATTTAGATGCAAGACCATACAAAGGCAAAGTGGATTTATTTGTTGGTGGAGCACCTTGCCAAGCATTCTCTATTGTTGGAGAACAGCGAGGGTTTGATGATACAAGGGGAACGCTGTTTAGAGAATTTGCAAGAGTCGTAAAAGAATGCCAACCAAAGGTCTTTATCTTTGAAAATGTTCAGGGATTGTTTAAGCATGATCAAGGACGTACATGGGAGGTGATTTACAATACTTTCAAGGACTATTGTGGGTATGATGTACATTATCAGCTTCTTAATGCAAGGGATTACGGCATACCACAGACAAGAGAACGTTTGTATTGTGTTGGCTTTAAGAAAAAGACAAAATTCAAATATCCCGCCCCAATTCCTCTCAAATATAAAATGTATGATTTCTTAGAGGATTATACAAACAGCGAGTATTTCGAGGAAAATAAAGGCGTGAAGGTGTTGGCTTCAAATGAAGAGCATCGCCAAGCAATAATTGATGGTTCTGCATCGGAAAGATTTAATGATTTTATTTTTCCTGTTAGGGAAATTGATGATAAATATTATCTTTCAGAAAAAGTTGCGAAGTATGTGTTGTGTCCAGGTACAAAAACATTCAAGACACCAATAAAGACAGACTTAAACATAGCTCGTCCTTTGTTACAATCTATGCACAAAATGCATCGTGCAGGAGTTGACAATTATGTTACATATAACAAAGACAAAGGTATTAATGGTTTGAGAAAACTCACTCCAAGAGAATGTTTGCGTCTTATGGGATTCAAAGATGATTTCAAAATAGCTGTAAGCAATACATCTGCATATATGGAAGCAGGCAATAGCATTGTTGTTGATGTCCTAATAGCATTGCTGAAACAGATGGATATAACGAAATATGGAATAGAAAATGAATAATATATATTCAAACATACAAAATACGAGTGCCAACATTGATTCAAAAACGGATTGGCGGCTTCATGAGTTTTCTCATCCCGAGAGAACTATAAGGCTTGCTACATCTTTTAGTGGTATTGGTGCTATAGAACATTCCATGCATCGTTTAGGTCTTAAATGCCAAATTCAATTTGCAGGAGACATTGATGCAAATTGCAAAAAGGCATATTTCGCAAATTATCCAATATCTGAAGCTCAATGGCATACAGATGTGCATGATTTCGATGCAAAGCAATACAAAGGCAAAGTGGACTTGTTTGTGGGAGGAGCACCATGCCAAGCTTTTTCTTTACGTGGAAAGCATGGCGGGTTTGAAGATACACGAGGTACATTATTTCGTGAATTTGCTCGTATAGTTATAGAGTGCCAACCAAAAGTATTTATCTTTGAAAATGTAAAGGGAATGCTTAGTCACGACAAAGGTAAAACATGGAAGGTTATCAAAGAAACGTTTGAAAATGACTGTGACTATGATGTATACTATCAAGTCTTAAATGGTAAAGATTATGGAGTACCACAAAGTCGTGACCGCATATATTGTATTGGATTTAAAAAAGAGACAGATTTCAAATATCCTGCGCCAATACCTTTGGTGAAGACAGTGTATGATTATCTTCAAAAGCAATTCGACAAAAAGTATTTGCTTAAACAAAAGGGAGTAAATTTCATAACAAGAAGTATAAATTACCAAAAAAGTTATACCCAAATTAATGGTGATATTCTCTTGTGTCAAAAAAGAAATCAACAGTTTAATTGGCATGGCGATTTTGTCTTTCATCCTAAAATGATAGATGATACCAACACCCCTCAAACTGATGCGAATCTATTTGCGTTGAAAAATTATGAAGAAAGCTATTTCAAAGATAATCATTCCGAAAGATATGCAATAAGACCATGTGGAGAAAATCGTGAAATTATGGAAGAGGTTGCCCCCTCCATGATAGATGTTCAATATGGTAGATTTCGCAAGCTGACTCCACGTGAGTGTCTTCGTTTGATGGGGTTTGATGATACTTTCAAAATTGTTTGCTCTGATACAGAAACTTACAAACAAGCAGGCAATAGTATTATAGTTGATGTTCTAATGGCATTAATGAAACAAATTGACATTACAAAATACGGACATAATGGCTGATGTAATATGTAGGTGGCGAAATGCTACACCAAAAACAATTTGTGAATTTGTACAACAGTTACCTCACGAACAAATGAGCGCAGAGGAATTCAGACTCCGTATGGGGAATGATTTCTTCCGCACCGCTTATCAATTGGCGTGTCAGTTAGGATTATATCTTGAAGACCAAGATAAATATATTCCTCGGTTTACACATTCTATTACTGAAGATGAAGCCAAGGAATACTTGGAGCATTGGATACAATGTTATTATGCTCCAAATCCATTTACCAAAAGTCTAAAAGGACTGTCGGAGCCAGTTTATGTTGTAGAAGAACTTGTAAAATATTTAGAGCTGCACGGTTCTTCGGCAAATTTAAAGGATGCTTTGACTAATATTTTTCATGACCCTATGGGTAACATGGACATCATGACAAATGCACTTAACAATTATTCTAAAGTTATTGTTGTCAAGGATGGATATGCTAAATTAGAAACAAATTATAAGGATTATATGAGACAGATGCCTAATAGAAATGATAAGGAGGCTTTCTTTAAGAATTTTGATACAAAAATTAGGGGGCAAAAGGTCGTTGATAATAGCATAGCATCAACCTATCGCCCCTACATCACCGCCATCAAGTCCAAGCCATTCCTTTTGCTTGCCGGAATCTCTGGCACTGGAAAAAGTCGTATAGTGAGAGAATTGGCGAGAGCCTGTTGGGAAGAAGGCTCAGATGATTATAAGGTACAAAAGCCGAAGAATTTCCAAATGGTGCAAGTGAAACCTAATTGGCATGACTCAAGTGACTTGATTGGTTATGTGAGCCGTGTCAGTGGAAAGGCAGAGTTTGTTGCTGGAGAGTTTTTGAAGTTTATTGCCAAAGCATGGGAAGATACCGAAACTCCATTCTTCCTGTGTTTGGACGAAATGAACCTTGCACCTGTGGAGCAATATTTCGCAGAATATTTGAGCGTGATAGAATCTCGCAAGAGTCATGAGGATGGTACCGTGACAACCGACCCTATATTGGAAAAGGCTGACGAAGAGTGGTACTTCAATTTGACAGCATCGCTGACTACTAATGAGGACATTCGCAAACAATTCAATGAGGAAGGAATCTGTATCCCTCAAAACCTCATAGTCGTAGGTACTGTGAATATGGACGAAACGACCTTTTCTTTCTCTCGCAAGGTGCTCGACCGTGCCATGACCATCGAAATGAACGAGGTGGATTTGCATGGAGGTTTGACCAATCGCAATGAGCAAATCGGAAAACTCGGCAAGGCTGAGCTTATAGGCTATGCTGTTGAAGGTGTGGATGTATATGCGGCAAACAAGGATGTCTGTGAAACAGTGCTGTCTTACCTTGATGCAGTTAATGAAGTATTGGAAGGCACACCATTCAAGGTCGCCTATCGCACACGTAATGAGTTCCTGCTCTATGTGGTGAACAACTTGCCGTATTGTAAAAATGAAAGTGGCAATGACTTGGAGCAAGGCTATGTCATAGCCCGTGCTTTAGACGAGATTACCAGCATGAAAGTGTTGTCACGCATTGAGGGTGACGACACAAAAATTAGTGAGAAATTCCTTGATAGTTTAAGCAAGGCTATCGAAGAAGGTTTGAAGGCAGTATCGGGAGATGAGAATACGGTCAAGTCCATATCATTGGCAAAGTTGAAGGAAATGAAAGATAAACTTGTTTCGGGTTACACAAGTTTTTGGAGTTAAAAGAAAAAATTTAGATGGAACTATTGACTATTGAGCACAAAGATTTCACAATGATTATCGAATGTACGAAGTTCGATGGCATTTGGAACAAGGCTAAGAATAATGTGGGCGAAGAAAAACTCTACTCCACTTACTCTTGGTCGGAAGGAGTCGTGTCTGTAAAGCGGACAATGAATGCAGCCCACGAGACAGACATCGAACAAGGCGTTCCTGCTCCAGCCATATTCTTCGACAATGCCGACTATCCCATTTGGATAGAATTCAAAGACTATGTGAAAGAAGCCCAGTTTGGTTCCATCCTGCAAAACGACAACGACCGCTTCACCTATCGCCGCCATATCTTGGCTGGATTCATCAACTACAAGAACGAGATAGGACGAAGCGAGATTCAGATTGTATACAAAGTAGATAAAGAGACAAGGACATTCCGTTTTGATTTCGAGGTACTCAGCACAAAACTCGACTATCACGAACATTGGCGTGCCATCGTGGATGATATTGAGCGAGAATACCGAATGTTGTCGTTGGACTATATGCGTCGCACGTTTCATGGCTTCTCTCCAGACCAAAACGGAGAGCATCCCGACATTGTTTGGTGGAGCGTGTTTGAGGGAGAGCAGCAGAAATTCATAAAAGCTTGCAAAAGCATTATAGACCGACCTCGTCATAGACTTCATGGGGAGGAGGTATATTTGAGAGCTGACAAGTTGAAGCAAACTCCACATAATATTGAAAACAGGTTGGCAGAGCACCGCAATGAAGCAGCCTATCTTTATCGTGTGGAACAACAGATACAGTCAAACGACACACAAGAGAACCGTTTTCTAAAATTTGCCCTTCATCAAATAAGCAAACGGTATGAGGAGTTGCGCCAACGTATTGAGGCCGTAAAGACGGCATCTGACACAATGAAGGCTGCTATGCTTACAACCTCGGGAACTCTTAAAAGATTACAGCGGCATTCTTTTTTCCGTACAGTTGGAAGGTTCAAGGGAATGAGTCAAGAGAGTATGGTTCTGCAAAAAGCAACAGGCTACAGTCAAGTGTATCGCACATGGAACTTGCTGCGAAGAGCCTATTCATTGAATGACGGCTTGTATCGCTTGCAGACAAAGGACATTGCTACGCTCTATGAGATATGGTGTTTCATAGAAGTGAGTCATATTGTCAAAGAGCAACTGCACCTCGACAATGAGGATGTGGAGCATCGCAATCGTATGGAAATGAATGGTGTATTCTCTTGGGAACTTGGCAAAGGCGAACATTCACGCATATTGTTCCGTAAAGATGGTGTGGAAATGGCAGAATTGGTCTATAATCCTAAGAATGCCGATAAGGAAAATGATAATGTGGGCATGAAAGACTTGGTAGTGCCGACCGTGCCACAGAAACCTGACATTGTGTTGCAGCTCACAAAGAATGACCTACAGCAAGGTATGAAAATGACCTACCTCTTTGATGCGAAGTATCGCATTGATGGCAAGGACAAGGGCGTGGATGTACCGCCAGAGGATGCCATCAACCAGATGCACCGCTATCGTGATGCCATATACTACAGAGACTATGATGCCAACGCATTGAAGAAAGAGGTTATAGGCGGTTACATTCTCTTCCCTGGTGACGGCGAGCCAAACGATGTGGCTGTATCGAAGTTTTACAAGACAATCAAGGAAGTGAATATCGGTGCCTTTCCTCTTCGTCCTAAAGATGTGGAGAACAGAAAGCTCTTGGAAAACTTCATTACTGAACTCATCCATACCAAGTCATACGAAACTATAGCCCGTGTCATACCACAAAAGGGTGCGTATGTCGAAGTGGGCAACCGTGTACTCATTGGGTTGGTGAAAGAGGACAACAGGCAATATCAGGCGTTTCAGGATGGAACGGCAACCTTGTATTATACAGGCAAGCAGTTTCCTACGACTATTGCTTTACAAGACCTCCACTTCTTCATGCCTTATATCAAAGGACAAGGTGTTCGTGATGTGTATGAGATTACCAAGGTGCGGACTATTACAGGCACAGAAGCAAAGCAAACGAATTAGGATGATGCCGACAGCAAAGCCCTCCGCTTAGCTTTTGAACTGAGATATGTCCGCAAGCAATATACACAATTCCAATCCGTTAATACAGCAAAGATGATTGGTTACACGTTTATTGATACGACTTTCGATAAGTTGGATGAATGTATTGTAGGAAAATAATAAAACGAGATATAAGTATGCAGAAAGATTTACACGAAAAGCCTTTTGACGAGGGAACTCTCAAAAAGCTTGATATATTTGAAGCCTATACAAAGCAATGGCTTCCTACATTTATTATGAATAATTTTGAATCAGATATTTACATATTTGATTTGTTTGCAGGTCCTGGTTATAGTGTAACAGGACAAGAAGGTAGTCCGATAAGAATATTGAAACAAGTAAATAATCAAATCGGAAATATCTTTTCAAAAAATAAAAAAGTTTGTGTGCTATTTAATGAATACGACAAAGATAAAGTTGAAAAACTCAAGAAAGCATGTGAAAGTTTTTGTAATAACCATGCGGAATTGAAAAGAGCAATTGTGTCTAAGCACGTGCAATATAAAATTCTCAATACAGATGTTGCTTTATTGTTTCCTAAGGTAAAAACATATTTAGGAAAACATCCTTTATTATTGTTTCTTGACCAAAATGGAATAAAATTTATGAGCGATACCTATTTACAGCCATTACTTAATGCAAAGAAAGTTGATTTTCTTTTTTATTTATCAAGTTCATATTTTAATAGATTTGGCAATACTGACGAATTTAAAAATATAATTGATATAGACTTGAAAAAGGCTAAAGAAGCGCCATATAAATACATACATAGAAGTATCTTAGAACAATTAAGAGAAAAAATTCCTGTTAATTGTCCAACACGTTTATATCCTTTTACAATAAAGAAAGGGTGCAATGTCTATGGTATTATATTTGGAGCAAGCCACCCAAGAGGTGTCGAGAAATTCCTCCAAACAGCATGGGCAGAAAATAATATTAATGGAGAAGCAAATTTTGATATTGACGATGATAGAAATAAAGGTCAAGCAGATTTATTTGGATATGTGGAATTGACTAAGATTATGAAATTTCGCCAAGAAATACGTCAAGCAATATTAGATGGCAAGTTGGAAACTAACAGAGACGCATTTGACTTTGCTTTAAATCAAGGACATTTGCCTTCTCATGCAGCTGATGAAATAAAATTGATGAAAAAAGAAAAGTTGATTTCTTATAATGGACGTTCTCCATTAGTGACATACGAAAAAGTTTATAAAGATAAAATCATCTTACATTATACAAGATGCGCACAACGAAAATAGAATGGACTGAACGTACTTGGAATCCTGTTACTGGATGTACAAAGCGTTCTAAAGGATGTGAACATTGTTATGCTGAAGTAATGGCACGTAGATTGTTCGCAATGGGTAATTATAAATATCGGAATGGGTTCAAAAATACTATTCATCCAGAATCATTAGAAGAACCTTTAAAATGGCGTAAGCCATCTGTCGTATTTGTATGTTCAATGGGTGACCTATTTCATGAGAATGTTCCATTTGACTTTGTTGATGAAGTTATGGAAGTAATAAGTAGAACTCCACAACATACATATCAAGTTTTAACTAAACGAGCAGAAAGAATGGCTGAATATTTTAGCTCTCGAATTGTTCCTCGCAACGTATGGTTAGGTACAACTATTGAGGATGTATCAACCAAGTTCAGAATAGATGTATTACGTTCCCTTTCTGCCACTGTAAAATTTCTATCTTGCGAACCTCTATTGTGCGATTTAGGAGCACTCAATTTAGAAGGAATAGATTGGATTATCGTTGGAGGGGAAAGTGGACCGATTGCACGTCCTATGAAAGAGGATTGGGTGTTAAATATAAAACGACAAGCAGAAGATAGTGCCATTCCATTTTTCTTCAAACAATGGGGAACGTGGAGTAAAGATGGGATTAGAGGCAACAAAAAAAAGAATGGTAAACTTCTACAAGGAGAAATAATTCAACAAATGCCCAAGATAGTACATGAAGGTTTTCGCAATACAGG
>ERZ808275.765-NODE-765-length-11025-cov-8.825524_pt1 | contig 11025 bp, 7 predicted proteins | sample MGYA00520894_ERZ808275 | MGnify/ENA primary metagenome ERZ808275 (study PRJEB31516, sample SAMN03275598) | gut metagenome | biome: mammalia-associated habitat; material: feces | host: Papio cynocephalus | place: Kenya | collected 2012-08-03 ...
TTCTTCAAGTTGTATTCTGAGGAATACGCCAAGAACCCTAAAGACTAATCGTCTTCTGATAAATGGTCTTCGTTGGATTCTAGGATTTTAAACATAGTATAAATAAAATAAGGTGGCAACTCTCATGACGAGCGTTGTCACCTTATTTTATTTATTAGTGTTAATTATCTTTCCCTATACATCACATCTTTAACCTTACCTAGTCCCTCATATTGTTCTACAAGGGTAAGCCCCCCTGTAGCTTGATCAAACTTATAGAATCGAAGTACGCCTCCGTTGCCGTCCGTATTACCATTTTTATAAGAACCTACGATAAGCTGATATTGTTTAGCAACAAACTCATCGCTGTGGTCAGACAACAAGTTGGCAGGATGAGAGAACAAATTAAACTTCACCATAGTAACCTCTTCTCCATCCAAAGTGAGTGCCAGTTTAGCAACATGATTCATCAAATGATAGCTGTAAACCTTATTTCCATCATTATAAAACATGTATGGGTACTGGGAATGAAAAGCAAATGACGTGGCCTTATCTACATTAGGAGCAACAGTTAATGGCTCATAAAGCGACTGAGTTATTTTTCCGCTACTAATGTTGATTCCATAAATATAACGCTGTTTACTTTCATCCTGAAGCACCGAGTACACAGTACTTCCAGAGAAATTAGTATTAACCATTTCCACAATATCTTTACCTGTCTTATAAGAGAAAAGTTTATTCTCTGGATCCTCAATGGTTGAGCAAACGTTAGAGTTGCCATAAGCAGAACCATCCAATACGGCAAACTGCTTATTGTCCTTATCATAAAACAACACCTTTGAAGCATAATAATCATAAGGACGAACGACAGAAAGACCGATGAACGGAGCTGCATGAAACTCAGGATTACCACCATCGGTATAAGTATTGACTGGGTCTTCATAAGAAGAACCAGACATACTACTCTTCACATAAATATTGCCTTTATCTGTAACAACAAACTTCTTACCCATATAGAGACCATTTAGGTTAACCACTTGCTCATCCTTAGGGGTAACCATAAATTCTGTTGTCGCTACGTTATAAAGAGAAGCCAAGGTTGTCTCATTCAGTGAATAAGATCCCTCATCTGTACAATACCACAATCCATTGTATCCATAATAATTGAATGGAGCAGCATTCATGTACATCGACCTACCACCTTTCAACTTAGGAGCCTTAGCTCCCAATAAATCGGTCACTACCTGTGTTCGAGTATCTGAAAGTTTTGATATCAAATCAAGACGAGCATATCCTTCCTTGTCATCGCACATTACCATCCAACCTTCATAAGTAGCAGAAGTAACTTTAACAGGAACCTTAAAATTAGTGGTGACACCCGTTAGCTTGTTGGTAACAGTATATTGTATCACGTAGTCGCCCTCATCCAAGTTAGCAAAATATCTGATGTCTTTGTTGCGAAGACTATCTATGTCCTTCTGCCTAGTTTTTGTATCAGAGAATGTACCACCACTCTTCCAAAGCAAGCACCCAAACTCATAATTTGGATTTTCATTGATATCTCCTTCCAAAGAGGACGTAAACGAAGGAGATAATTCGATATAGTCGCTTTTCTGCACCACATTGATTTTTTCAGGGAAACCAACGCCCTTGATTTCCTCTTTTGCAGAGTATTCATAGTTGCCCTTGTCTTCATAGCAAGAAGTAAACAAGGTAGAAACTGCGACAAACAACCCTAATGTATATTTGACATTAATTTTCATAACCTATATCTTTATAATCTTAGTTGATATTTGAATAATCTATCCTATATGAACCGACCAATTGCATATAAGAGCCATCTTCGTCACGAACAGGTGTTCCTGCATTAGCTTGCTCTTGAAGATACTTTTGGGTTTTCTTGGCAATATAAGGTAAAGTACCATATTTTACCTTACTATCCCAATCGGAATGCTCATACCCCATGACAGAGTTGACAACTTTCTCTTTTGCCACCGTCCAAGTACCAAAATATGAATCTCCATACCATCCCCAATACGTAGGAATAGTCCATATATTATTGAATATCACCTTATAATGAGTACCACAAAGTTGCTTACCTGTATCCGACCATTTAACGGTACTCTTATAGGAATTCAACTCTGCTGTGAAGTTTTCGTTATCAGTCAACTGGAACACTAATCTTACCGCTTGTTTTTCCAACTTATCCGTCTTCTTGATGTAAAAGAACACATTAGTACTGGTCATTCCTGCTGGAATATAGCATGCAGTATCGCTAAACTCATAGTCAACCCCCTCAACACCTGTAGAAAGTTCCTTATTGACTCTCAAGTTAAACTTACGGTCATAATCCTTCACATCACCCATGATTTTCACAGGTACATAAAGTCTCAACTTTTCTGTATCACTCTTATAATTGGCGAAGGTTACCACAACAGAATCAGTAAACGAAATCGGAGTTCCATTGATATCTGTCGTATAAACTCTTTGCATATAGATACCAGCCTTTTCACCATCGAAACTAGTGAAATCTTCCTGTGAACATGCCCCGAAAAGGAACACTGCCAACAATACTACAGCTGTTGATATTATTTTTTTCATGTCAATTTATTTTTTATCGATTTTCTTTTTCGCTTGAAGGCATTGGTAACACATAAATAGAAGCACTAGGGCTTACACTCGACCAATAGTCGCTAGTATTACCATTATACTCACTACCTATAGAAGAATAAGTACGCTTGAACATATAAAAGATTTGGCCTTCACCCCAGAACTCACGGATATACTCTAACTTGAGTTGTTGCATAAAGTCATTGTTAGACACCGTTTCATCCAACGGAGTTATACCACGATTTCTCAAGATAGTATTCAAATAATCAACTGCCTTTGCCTTATCACCTTTTTTCTGCATACAATCTGCAGCAATATAATACGCTTCGCTAATTCTCATTAGTGGCATCATCACTGCATATAATGGAGTATTGTTTGCATTGTAGGTTATAGCCTTGAACTTAGAGAAATTGTAGTAAGTACCATTACGTTCCCATTGCGATTGGAAACGATAATCAGCTTGATTACTAAACACTTTCTCTAGATAGCCTGCGTATGAGCGAAACATGTCCGTAGAAGACAAGTTAGCACCATCAAACTTACTCTTGTAAATATCATCTCGTTTTGAATTATAAATGCCAAAAAGCACTTCAGAAGAGAAGATACGATCTGGATTATAAGTATTACCCAACAATTTGTCAGAATCAACAAATGGGAAAAACTTCTTAGCATCATCACTATCTGTTATTTTCTGAGCCTCAGCCAACGCTTTGTCCGTCTCTCCTATCCACTGATATACACGTGCTTTAAGGAGAGCTATCGCATAGTAGTTCAAACGAAGTTGACGATAGTTACGATAGTTGTCGCCATTCTCATTTGTGGTATCTGCCACACCTGTCTTGACGATTGGATCACCTGCCTTCAAATATGCTTCGGCAGCATCTAGGTCTGGCAAAATATGAGAATATACGAATTTACTAGACGGTAGCAAGTCATACGTCTTTGGTTCTGTAGAATCATTATAAGGTAATACTGCTGTGAGAGAATCACGGCTATAAACCGTACCAAAAAGACGAAGCAAGTCAAAATGCAAGAAAGCACGCAGCCCCAACAAATCACCTTTTATCATATTCTTATCTGTTTCCGACAACACCCCATGCTGTTCTTCCACACCTTCCAATATCACATTAGCATTGAGGATTGTCTGATAAAAATCTTGCCATGAGCTATTGATAGAGCTCTGAATATCAGAGTCCGAATACTTGAAGTTAGTCCAAAGATATTTTTCGGCTTGTGAATTTGAGCCTGCCTCATAACGCTGAGACATCAAGTCGATTGGACCATAACTGAGTGTATAACCATAAAGACTATTCGAGGAGAGTTTGTTGTACACACCATTTACAGCAGAATAAAATCCTGCCCTTGTAGAAAACTGTTGGTCTGCAGTTGTCTTATCTTTCGGTGTATAGTCGAGCCAGTCGCTGCAACTGGATATCATCACCGCTATGTAAACCAAGAAAAGTATACTGAATATATTCTTTATTTTCATGATGAATATGCTTTATAATGTGAGTGAAAGGGAAAAAGAGAAACTACGCGCAAAAGGATAAGACGTGCCTCGCTCCTGCTTTATAGATGAAATACGGAAAATATCATTCATATAAGCATTGATACGCAAACCGCTCAATCCCAGAGAGCGTGCTATCTGTGGTTCAAACTCATAGCCCACTTGCAGGGACTCCAATGTCAACGTGTTTTCTTTTTGCACAAAACGTGAGGACATCGGGGTTGACTGTGAGTCGGCAATGTTCTTAAACTGTGCTCTATCGCCTGGATTCTGCCAACGATCATACAACGCACGTTTGTCTTGGTTATAATTCCAGTCAGATTTAGAGAGGTTTTCAACCTTATTAAATACAGACGAATTGAAAGAGTCGCCCCCCAAACGATAACGGAAGATTGCACTGAAAGTCAACCCATGATAACCGAAATTAGTTCCAAGAGTACCTTCTACATCAGGACGTGTGTTACCTACAATAACCTCATCGTCATAAGAGAAGTCGTAGCTATAGCTTCCATCTTTCTTGATAAAGAGTTCACGTCCTGTAGCTGGGTCAATACCTGCAGAGCGCACAGCCCAAATGTCATCAGGGTCGGCACCATCATAATAACGTTGGGTACTGCGGTTTTGTCCAAACTTATTGAGTGAAGAAAGGGTATTGCCTATGCCGTCAAGTTTGGTGTCTTCCGTTCTTACCGTTCCTCGAACAGACCAAGTGAGGCGTTTCTTCAAATTACGGATAATATAATACTGCAATGTAGCAGAAAATCCTTTGGCTATCTGCTTTCCTAAGTTGGTATTATAAGATGTCGTATAGGCACCGAGCGTAGAATTGTATGACATAGGAAGTCCTGAAGATGCAGGTAGTCCTATTGCAATAAGCAAAGGATCTGTATTTTTGTAATAATAGTCCATAGTCAAAGACAGGCGATTGTCGAACATAGTCAAGTCGAGACCTATGTTGCGGTCAAGGGTTGTTTGCCACTCCAAGTTCTTGTTCCCCATATTCTGAAGCACAGAACTGAGTCCGAAGAAATTATACGCCGTGAAAGAATACTGGAATGTAGTCAACGAAAGTGAAGAATCATAGTTTTGGTTACCTGGATTACCTATAGAACCACGAATCTTGAAATAATTGATGAAAGGCAAATTATCCTTGACCAATTTCTCATTGTGTATATTCCATCCCAAACCGAGAGACCAAGTATTGATGTACTTCTTATTGGAACCAAAAATAGAGGAACCATTCAGACGATAGCTCACATCCATAAGATACTTATCCATAAAAGAGTAGCCCCCACTGAGATATGCACTTACCGAACGGCTCACACTCTCATTGTAGGAAGGACGAGAACCGTCAGGATATCCATTTGAAAATGATGGATAGGTAAAATCGCCAGATGGGAAACCCTGAGCTGTATAACCTTGTAGAGTTGACTTGCTCTCATTTATATTAGCACCTACAGCCACATTAACACGGTGTACACTATTCAATACAGTAGCGTAAATGGCGGTAAAATCTCCTTCTAAGTTATTAGTCTTGGTATTTCCATAGCTATAGCTACCACGCTGTAGCGTGTTGACTTGTTCAAAACGGGTGTCATCTGGTGAAATAAAGTTTTCGGCATCCTTATCGTAATGGGTAATACCCAATTTACCACGCAACTTCAATTCCTTGATAGGATTGTACTCTACTTGAAAATAATCGCTCAACATCAACTGACGCGTCTCATTACGACTATTCAAATTGTCATTGTACATAGGATTACCAATTCTTGGCTCATAATCATTGTTTGCCAAGAACTTTGTGACATTACCCTCGTCATCATACTTTTTATAGTATGGATTAGCAGAAGCATACTCAGAAAACGACACGGTAGGATTCATAGCATTTGTCTGCTGCGCCGTAAACTTATTGCTAAACTGCAATTTTCCAACACGATAAGTCAAGTCTATATTACCACCATACACGTCACGGTTTGACTTTTTCATCACACCATTGGTTTTGTTGTAGTTCAAACCGATACCAAAAAGAAATCCACCAGAACCACCATCAAGATAAAGTTGGTGACGATGGTTAATACCTGTGCGCAAAGGTTCTGATAACCAATAAGTATCAACTCCACTTGCCACATCTTTCAAATGTTCCTGATAGAGATTATCAAGTTCAATGATATCTGCAGCAGGAAGGTCGTTGTTGGTATATTTTCCCGCCATTTTTTCAAACTCCAGTTTTTCTCTGGCATTCATCAGGTTGTAACCTGTCAAGTCAGGAATACTAATGTCAAGCGACCCATTGTAACTCACACGAAGTTGCCCCACCTTAGGCTTCACGGTCTCTACAACCACTACGCCATTGGCTGCCTTAGACCCATAAATAGCCGTAGATGCGGCATCCTTGAGCAAGGTCATGGATGCGATACGGTTAATATCAAGATTATAGATAGCTTCTAGTGACGACTCAAAACCGTCAAGTATGAAAAGAGGTTGGTTAGGGTCTTCAGATAATTCGTCACGCATACCGAGCATACTAGACTTACCTCGAATTTCGATGTTTGGAAGACGGTTAGGGTCTGAACCGAACAAATTGTTGTCCAACACATTGAATGAAGGGTCAAGACTCCTCAAGCTTTGAATAGGATTCTGCACACCGACCATTTTAAGCTCATCTCCAGAGAATGTCGCTGAAGAACCTGTAAAAGTTTCCTTGCGTTTAGTAACGACACCAGTAACCACTACTTCATTGAGACTACCAGCATCCTCATACATCACAACATTCATTTTCTTTAAGCTACCCGTGCCACTGATAACTGCCTTCTGCTGTTTCATTCCAATATAGGAAAAAAGCAATTCATTACGATTACCATCAGGTACCATTATCACAAACTTACCATTCACATCGGTAGTGACAATTTGCTTACTATTCACCAATGATACGGTAACACCTGGCAATGGTGCACCTTTTTCATCTACTACAGTTCCATGAATTTCTCTCTTCTCCGTGTCATATTTTTGTTTTGGATCACGAAGGGTAACATTGACTATTTTGCCCTCTTGCTCATAAGACAAAGGCTTTCCGCCAAGCAACATCTGGATGACACCCCCGAACTCTTCGTTCTTTACAGTACCATTTACCTTGTAGCCCTCCACGTCCTCATAAGTAAACATAATCTTATATCCACTCACTCTTTCAAGTCTCTTCAGCGCAGAAGAAAGACTCTCATTCTTGAAACTCATCGTTATCCTGCCACCCTGAGCTAAAGCTGATGCAAGCCCAAGCCAAGCAACCAATAACAACGTAACAAATCTACTTTTTGTCATAAGTTCTCTCTTTAATTTAAAACCAGTTCATTCTCTCAATCATTTATTGCTGAAACGCAATGAAGCGCAAAAAGGTTACGGTTTATTCAAAAAAAAGCGCATTTTTTATCAAAAACATCTTTTTACATGCATAAAATTTGCAAAAAGAATTATTTTTTAGTAATTTTGCAACCAAAAAGAAAAAAAAATGAACTGCCAAGAAGAGTTCAACGAGATATTCAAAAAATACTACAAGCAACTTTTCCTCTTTGCCAAGAGATACATTGACGAAGAAGAAGACTGCCATGACTTGGTCAACGATGTCTTCGAGGACATCTGGCTTCATTTCGAGGACATTCGCCCCGAAGCCGTCAGGTCGTACATCTATACAGACCTAAGAAATAAATGCCTTGACTTCCTACGCAGAAAGCAAACTGCCCGCAAATACTTCGACTTCACACTGGCTTGCTCTGAGAAATATGACTCAGAAGAACACATCAACGAGCTAAAAGAACGTGAAATACATATCAAGAAGGTAATGGACAGCCTCCCTTCCACCACCAAGGAAATCTTCACAACCTGCTTTATTGAGCACAAGAAGTACGCCGAAGCGGCAGAGATTCATGGCATCAGCATCAGCACCGTCAAGAAGCATATTGTTAGGGCACTAAAACTGATACGAGAGCAAAGAAAATTTGGTTAAAAAACTCAAATAAGCATAACCGTTTTCAAATTCATTTCGTTCTACAAGAAAAAGACAACATGAAGATAGAAGAATATATTGACACATTAGACCCTAGCAAGCCTTTAGATAGCCAGCAGATAGAAGAGGCCGACCAAAATTCCGAGATAAGAGACACTTTGGAAGACCTCGAACTCATCACCGACTCTATCAACGAGGAAAAGTTAGATTGGGACAAACAGGAAATAGACAGAAGACTCGACTCTTTCAACAAACGCCACCTTGGAATTTTACAAGAAAGAGGAAAAGAACAAAAAAGAGAAAATATTCTTAGATTCGTAAAAATTGGACTCGGAATCGCCGCCGCAATCGCTCTTGTTTTTATGCTATCCAAACCATTGTCAACCGATGGCGTCACTAGTATCAATGTCTGTGAGAATGGAATTGTCGCCAACAACTCTGACCATAAAGGCATGAGCATTTCTGCCAAAGCTGATAAAAATGAAGTCATAGAGCAAGTGTTGGATGCCCAGCAAATCGCCCAGTTGATACCAGCCGACGACACCATCCACCTGAATGTCACCAAGGGAAACTCTTGCAAGGCGATACTACCAGACGGAAGTTGTGCTTACCTGCATCCAGGAAGCAGCCTGAAATATCCCCATCAATTTGTGGGACAAGAGAGGCGAGTCGAACTGAAAGGCGAGGCCTACTTCATCATCCAGAAAGACAAGGCTCATCCATTTATTGTGGAAGCCAACAACTCCGAAACCATGGTTACTGGCACGCAATTCAATGTGGATGCAAGTCACAGGGAAAGTGTGAACGTGACTTTGGTCAATGGAAGCGTGCTATTCGGCAATAAATACGACTCCAAAAGGGTTGCCTTGGCTCCAGGTCACCAAGCTTCTCTATCCATCAGCAACCACATCCATGTCTGTGAGGCAGACACCATGGAATATGTGGCATGGCGAGATGGTTACTTCTACTTCGATGATGCCAAGCTCGGCGACATCTTACAGCAAATCGGTCAGTCATACGATGTAAAGGTGTCTTGCAGCAATGCCAAACTGCTACAACTCAGAATGCACCTGATACTCGAAAGAAACAAGGATTTGCACCAAGTAATTGAGACTTTGAACAAAATGAAAAAAGTCAAGGCAAGACTTGAACAGAAAAAATTGTATATTGAAGGAATATAACAAAAGAAAGGTGGCTAACGTTTCATAGGCGTCAACCACCTTCTTTTTGTTTTTACTTATCACTTACGCCAATCGCTTCTCCAATCTCTCACGAATGGCGGCAATGAAACCTGCGGAGTTGACAGCCTTTGCCTCAACGCCCTCCATCAGATTGACGAGGTCCTTGGTAGCGATGCCATCGTTCAAGGTATCGAAACAAGCTGCCTCCAACTGGTCGCCGAAGTCTTGCAACGCCTGAATGCCATCAAGCTCACCACGCTTTCTGAGCGCACCACTCCATGCGAAGATGGTGGCCATTGGGTTGGTAGAAGTATCCTCACCCTTCAAGTAGCGATAGTAGTGACGGGTCACGGTGCCATGGGCAGCCTCGTACTCATACTTGCCGTCAGGAGAAACCAAGACGGATGTCATCATCGCCAAAGAACCGAAGGCGGTACTGAGCATATCGCTCATCACGTCACCATCATAGTTCTTGCAAGCCCAGATGAACCCACCCTTGCTGCGGATGACACGAGCCACGGCATCATCTATCAAAGTATAGAAATACTCAATGCCGAGTTCGGCGAACTTCTCCTTGTAGTCGCTCTCATATACTTCCTCGAATATCTTGCGGAACTGAGCGTCGTAGGTCTTGGAAATGGTATCCTTGGTAGCAAACCACAAATCCTGCTTGGTATCGATGGCAAACTTGAAACAACTATGGGCGAAACTACGAATACTCTTGTCGGTATTGTGCATGCCCTGGATAACACCTGCACCATCGAAGTTATGGATTTCCACCTCCTGTTTTTTGCCACTCTTGCCCTCGAACACAAGTTTAGCAGTACCCGGCTCGTCGGCACGAAGCTCCACGCTCTTATAGACATCGCCGTAAGCATGACGGGCGATAGTGATAGGTTTCTCCCAGTTCTTCACACATGGGTGAATGCTTGGGATAGTGATAGGAGCACGGAACACAGTGCCGTCCATGATGCTACGGATAGTACCGTTAGGACTCTTCCACATCTTGTGGAGATGATACTCATCCATACGCTGAGCGTTAGGAGTGATAGTGGCACACTTCACAGCCACACCATATTTCTTGGCAGCCTCAGCGGAGTCGATGGTCACCTGGTCGTTGGTCTTATCGCGATAAGGCAAGCCAAGGTCATAATACTCCGACTTCAAATCCACGAAAGGAAGAATCAGTTCGTCCTTGATCATCTTCCAGAGGATTCTAGTCATCTCGTCACCATCCATCTCCACCAAAGGAGTCGTCATTTGAATCTTTTCCATAACAATATACTTATTATATATAATGTATAATTAATAATTTACAAATGATAAGCACAAAAGCGCAATGCCATTCTTTTCTGCTTGCAAAATTAATAAATTATTTTTAGAAAAGAAAGAAAATGCGATATTTTTCTTTCAAAATGATATTTTTCAGTGCTTTTTCTACACTTTTGCGTATATTTATTCACCTATCATATAAAATAAAGGCAAAAAAGAAAATACAAAGGCAAAAAGTAAAGGCACCAACAAGCCGATGCTCACTGATGCCTTCACCTATCTTTTAGACTTCACGCTCTTGCGCTTATTTCTTTACTTTTTTACTTTTTTACCTTTTTACTTTTTTACCTTTTTACTTTTTTACCTTTTTACTTTTAAAAGGCTTACTTATCACTCTCTGGAGCCTTGTCGATCAAGTCCATGAACTGGTCGAGCTTAGGAGTGATGATAATCTGGGTACGACGGTTGCGCTGCTTGCC
>ERZ808275.768-NODE-768-length-10994-cov-2.790749_pt1 | contig 10994 bp, 14 predicted proteins | sample MGYA00520894_ERZ808275 | MGnify/ENA primary metagenome ERZ808275 (study PRJEB31516, sample SAMN03275598) | gut metagenome | biome: mammalia-associated habitat; material: feces | host: Papio cynocephalus | place: Kenya | collected 2012-08-03 ...
ACAAATGTCGAGCTGCCTGATGAGACTCTTCTGTACAATCCCTGTAAATACAATGATCACCAGAATGGGTACCTAAAGTTATATCTACTTGATTACCAGATGTGTTGGCCCACCCAAGTGCCTTTCCGAAGATGATAGAAGAAAATATTACATTTCGATTTTCAACAACAGTGCTCATCATATTTGATTGGTTATATAAACCCTCTGGAATTTCTGGACCACCAACATGCAATGAAGATGCTGAATCTGAGAAACAATCAATCAAATCAATGACCTGATGTGTTATATTAAATCCCTTTTCTTTGAGAAATTTAACGTTCTTCTTGACCTTCTTGAGTTCTACCCCGTGTTTTTGCCCATATTTGAAACTGTATGCCCTTACCTCATCATATCCATTCGCGAGAAGATACATGAGAAGCATAGTACTATCCATTCCTCCGGAGAGGGAAATCACTGCTTTATTTGCCATATTCAATATATTACAGTATTAATATCAAAAGTTCTCCATGCTTCTTTATCGATGTCCCAATATCTGATCATATCAGGATTACCTGAAATTATGTCCGTTTTCGGGTGTGACTCTTTCGGAACCATCTCGAGATTGAGTGTGCCCTTGGTGTTTCTTTCTTCGCCGTTGAGTTTCACATAGGTGAACTCAACTATCCCTGTTTTAAGGTCATTCAAAAGATTATTCATAATGTGTTTAGTTTGTGTTCGTATTTGTCAATTAATTTCTGATATCTCTCTCGAAGTCCATTGATAAAACTATTATCAATACCTTCGAACTTTTTCATTTCAAACTTAAGTGATTCTAAGAAGATTTTACAAAATTCTTTGAACTCATCTTTGGTCGGATTGGGATTTGCAAGATATTCATTGATTTTCTTATCAAATCCTTTTGTCGTATTCGGCTTTTTCATTTTTCAGTCATTGATTTGAGTGAATCTAACAACAATTCGTCTGTCTTTATATACTTCAGAACTGCTTTGACACGTTGTGAAACACGACCTGATGTCACATTCATCTCTTTTGCGATTTTGAATACAGGCGTCTCTTCATATCCAAATAATCCGTAATATTTACAGAAGCATTCAACATCAACTGCTTTACAATGTGTATCTATTTGATATTTCAAGAGTTCCATCGGATCCCCATCGGCAAACTTGGCGTTCTCATAAACACCATATTTAATTTCGCTGATTCTGACATCTCTATCGTCATCATGAAATATTTTCTCAATGGAGAAGGTTGTAAATGTAGTTCCACCTGCAGCTAATATTTGATCTCTCATATATGCAGTCAACTTTATGGTATGGAGATCAGTTTGAGAACAATTGCGTATGTTGTTAAGCATCGCATAGGCTGCAAATGACTTGAAATCCATTTTGGATCTTTCCGGGTCATATACATTCAATGCTATTGCAAAACCTTCATATGCCATCGACTCAAGTGTTTTCCAATCAGTTCTAAGCTTCTTGGATTCTTGAGATACTATCTTGATTATCAATGGCTTAAATTGAATAGCCAATTGATTTCGGACTGCTTGTGAAGCATTCTTGAATGATTGTCTGAGATTCGTTATTTTCTTCATGTATAGATATACAAAGACTACTGGAAATTCTAACATCAAAAACAAAAAAAAGAGGATCAATGATCCTCTCCAGTTAGTTCAAACTCGAACTGTCTATATCTAATACCATAATCTTCATCTTTCAACGAAACATTACAATATATTGTGTCCCCTATCTGCCGAGCTTGATGATCCCCTGTATGTACATGACCGAATATATGATACTTCGGTGTTTTTAACTTAACGTTTTCTGTGAGCTTCTCTGATCCAAAATCATTCAAATAATTAAAAGCATACCAATCCATCACCCTACCATAATCATTAATTTTCGGTGGCATGTGGGTTAACAATACATCTATGTTATAAGGTATCATATCGTATGCCTTTCCTGAATCATCATTAAACGCCCAATTCTTCAAATTTTGAATCCACGGAGTACCATAAAATTTTACTCCTCTGAACTCATATGACTGATCTATAAGTATCGACAACTTATCATCATGTACCCATGAAGATTTTTCAAAGACGAAATCATGGTTCCCTGGTGTCATTATGACTTTTTTACATGGTAATTCTTGAATCCATTCTTTGAACTCAGTATTAAGCCATTTAAGTGACTTCTTTATGTCTCGTTGTATATTAAGAGGCATGATATCACCACATATGCAAACAACGTCACATTTATTTAATATTGGTAGATAACCATGTATATCAGAAATTGCTGTTATCTTCATCGTGTCAGAGCTTCAAATTCTTCAAAAGATACCTCTGGTGTGAATTTAGAATTTTTCAATCCTTTGGTAATTACAGAAACTGCTTGGTGTGCATGTAAACTCTCCAGATGACTTATAATGACCTTAAAATCCTTTACATTATTCATACTATTTAATGCATCTGCAATTAACCTTGCTGCGTCTTCAACAAATTTTGGATGAGCTCCATTCATAAGAGCAAATTGCATCTCGTCTGGTCGTTTGCAGAATACCAACACTTCTGTAACAAGGGTTTCTCTCATTTTTTCAATAACATCTTCTATCCAAACCATGTCATCGAACTCAACACCTATCTTCGCAACAGATCGCTGTGAATGTGGAATACCATATCTACCCTGAGTATACGCGGCATATTCAGAAAGTGCAGTTGAACAAGGACAAGCCGAGCTATATACGAAATCAACATACATTATTTTCCTAAAATTGCCATCTCTATCCAAATTGACATCAAAGGTAACATCATAATATTGCCAACCACCTTCAGGATTCCCATCTTTTCGTTTTGAAACAGGAGCTTCTAACCACAAACGATACGGAAACTTCATAATTATATGCGCATCAAATGTATCCAGATCTCGTTTGTAATTCTTGAGAATATCGCAAAGTTTATCTATATTGACAAACACTGCATCCTCTGTTGAATGATAAGCAGTTCTGATAATTCGCGACATGTTAATGCCTGCCTTGTCTGCTTCCAACGAGACAGTACCGGTAATTGTTGCAACTACCCCTTGGGACGATCCATTTTTCTGTCTGATATTCAAAGGAAGCTTAAATCCATGGATGCCAACACGTTCAATAGGCCAGTCAGACTCATATTCTGAGTTTTGAATATCAGGCATATCATCAAGATAATCCTTTGAAGGATTAAAATTCTTATCAAATTCTCGTTTGAGGTCTTTTACTTTTATTTCTATGTCCATGAAAAAATATATTAAATGATCATATGATTTTTACTTCAAAATTCCCTTATAAGTTTCCCGATACAGCTTACAATAATCTTCCAGTTCATTTTCAGGAAGAATAGATTCAGAGTTATCTGTTTGATATTTGGTTAATTTTGAAGCTATTAGATCTATTTTTACTTCAGTCCAGTTGACTCTTGGATTTTCTACATGATGCCTTCGATGCTTTCTATGCCATTTCTGAACCCATTTATAAGGCTCTTTAAGATGTATTAGGTTCGCAAACATAAGCATCCAAGGCTTCTCAGTATCATGCAACAAATACTTAGGGTGCCATCGGTGCATGTTTAATGCTACCACGTTATAGGCAGCCCAATGGGCAAACCAGTATGCAAAGCTTGATCGTTCGTTTGGTCCAAACATCTCAGATTTTCTCCATATTTTAGCCAATAGTAATCAATTAACATTTCCTTTAAGTCATTCGGAAAGTATGAGCCAAAGATATACTCTTTGACCTTTTGAGGTGTTATTTGACATACTTGACTGTGCCAATTCATACTCCGCGCTTCGACCCCCATATTCTTATATGTAATCTATCAGTGAATCTCCAACCATGCTTCATACAGCAGTTGACAGCTTCTTGCGATGTTTTCTTAATTTGCTCTTCAGTTTGTCCTTCAGGCATCAGCATTATGTGTACATACCTACGAAAGTTGTTTTCAAATTTCTCATATTCTGCTGTTGTCTTGTTAGCTGTTACCCATGCATATAAATTATCAAATAATTTGATTATCTCCTCTTCACATTCAGGGCCAGACCAAACAAACTTAAATTGTACTGTTTTGCCTGTTATGACATATGAATACAATGCATTGAAATTGATTCGCGTGTTCTTGTGATGTTCTTGTCGTTCTTCAGATATTTTTGAACCATCAAAGTGACACGAACTTGACAATTTCGGACTAATTGACCACAGATCAACAATGTTGTTCAGTTCAGATGTAATAGGAATAGTACCATTTGTTTCAACAGTATATATATAGCGCTTATTTTGATCGAGTTTTCGAATCAATTCAACTAAACCTTCCTGTTGCAACATTGGCTCACCTCCAGTAATCACAATATCTCCTACCTGATTATCCAGTAGCGGCTTAATTTCTTTATATACTGCGTCTACTGTTTTTGACTTCTTTTTTTCTGGATTAATAGATGTATACGAAGTATCACAAATGCTGTTTTTGAAATGACATGCCAGGTTACACCCATTAGTTCTGACAAATACTGATGGTACGCCTGTTCTTATCCCCTCTCCTTGAATTGTAAAAAAAGCTTCTGATATGTTGAGTTTTGTCATAATTTAGTCTTTTACTGATTAATCCTTTACTGGTTTGTTTTCTACTGTTTCATTACGAAATATCTTCTTAAGATCTTCACACCAATCTTCTTTGACGCCATCAGAGTAAGTAATATCATCAAGATCCCACTTCCAAGCCCAATCGTCATCTTCAAAGCATGTTGCTGAACCAGTTGCGGTTTCCCATACTTTTACTGAATGAATCTTAATAATTCCTTCACCATTCGATGGTATAGTATACATCAGAATGTGATTGACGACAGCGAAAATAAATGTTGATATCATCTCTGCGGTTGGATTGAAAGGCGCCTCTATCCAACGCTTATTCATCTTCTTGAAGAAATCTTTATATTCTTCGGAATCCTTTGAATAAATCAGATGGCAGTGGTCGAATGAGTCAATAAAGTTCTTAACTGTGCCCTTCAGGTTACCAAAGTCATACACCATCATGGCTCGATTGAGTTTGGTTGACTCAAGTGTCAATTCAACCTTATATGAATGACCATGCACCGACTTGCGACAGCGTTCTGAATCTGCCCCCAAAACCCTGTGTGAACTCTCAAATGTAAAAATCTTTGTTATTTGCATTTTCTTATGTAATTATGAATGAAAATAATAAATAGTCACAGGTTCTTAAACCCCATCACGTTATCATAGATAAGACTCTTTGTCAAATCCGATAAATCTTTATCTACAAAGTCATCAATAAGAACATTGGGTTTTTGTGGTTCTTTGAATAGTTTGTAACCTTCAATCCCACATTTCACAGGATAACCAGTATCCATGGAATTAAACCCATAATATCTCTTTTCATATGGATGATGAGATCCAAGGATATGCACATATTTGAATCGATTAAGCAACAATTGTGCATTTCTAACAAATTCTATCCTACCCAACGCATACCGCATATCATCAGTAAGATTTCCGAACTGAAGTCGCCATTCATTTGCAGTTCGCATATCATATGTTTCTTTGAAGAATGAGTTGTGAAATGGTATCGCGATATTTATATAAGACTTTTCGTGATAATACAACATACAATCAAACATCTCCTGAACAGTATTTCCTTGAACTACTGCCATTGGGTTTGAGTAGTGTGCATTAAGATATAAATCTGTTTCATAGTACCATTTGAATTTCGTAACAGATTCGATTGTCTTATCCTTATCCATCAACGTATCCGGAAGGAGATAATAGTTGGGTCTGAGGTCTTTAATAGTCTCAACATACTTCTCCACATCGAGTTCCTTTCCTTGTACATAAAATTCATATCCTGAATTATCCAATATCATGATGCGATCAGGATGTGTCTTCCTGAGATTCTTATAGTAATCTCTATACTCGGGGTATTGCTGGTATAGGTGAAACAAAACGAAATCAATTTCATTCAATTCCAAGTTCTGTTCCAACATACAAATTGGTAGTTCTGAGTTTGTTTTCACGTTCTAAATCTTTTTTGTTCTATGCGTATAAATACAAAGACAATCCGATTTTCTAAAGATAATTAGAAACTAATTTTCTTTGGGTTAGATAAAACAAAAGCCTAACCGAAATGGTAAGACTTTCAAATCTTTGTTTATAATCGCGTTAAATTCTTCAAATGACTAATTGTATCGCTTTAATGAGATCTGCGAAATTTACTATGTCTATGACTGTCTCTGCTTGTCATTCTGGAACTGGCCGTCATAAAGATTTTTAACTGGATTCGATAATGTGAAAACAGCTTGTGCTATTCTAGCCCCTTCTTCAATAGATATAGGTTGAATGACATGCAAGAAACAACCCGCAGAATCAGTCTTGAATCCTGCATCAAATTGACCCGAATAAACTATTGCACCACAACGGACCAGGGAGGATCTGGTTTTGAAGTTCATTACTGCATTGTCAGGAATATTTACACCTTCCTTTAGTGTTATCTCGTAATATCCAGGCTGAAGGTTGTACATACCTGCTACTGAATGTATCCGAATGTATTCAGGTATAAAGGTCTTCTTTTTAGTGACGCGGCCCGGTCCTGCTGAGTATTGATAGATTTTATCTATCCTGACATCTATACCTTGTTGTTGGATGCCTTCTTCACAATAGTTTGTTATCAACCCTTGCTTGATTATTTCTTCGCCCGTTAGTTGCATGTTTTGTTTATTTTATTGATTTTCAAATACTTATTTACTTCGCTCCACTTCATTATCGCAAGTCGACTTGTCCAAACTTCTTGACCACAGATCCATTGTGAAATTTCTTTATGTTCGTATGGGGATTTTTGATTGATTCGCGATACTGGATCCGGAAGTTCACCTGATTTCCAGTTAATTATATATAGGGTTTCAGGTGTGTGGTAGAATATATAATCTACTACATAATGCATTCTTTTTGTACAACCGCCATAGTCGCGTTCGTATTCTAACATCATGTCATCCCAGTCATAAGATCTGAATATTTCGCAGACTTTAATAAGTTTTCCATTTGGATCACGACAAATCATGTCGATACGGTAATGTTTGTTCTCGCATCCTCCATCTGAATGATATGTGCTTCTACGAACATTTGTAAGACCCATTTTTTCATATAGGATATTAGCTGAATTTATCTGACTCTTTTCGAATTCTAATCGTTCGTATAAGTTATTGCAATTTACCATGTTTTGACTTCTACTATGCTGTTGAACAATGCCTTTTCAAATTCATTCTTAGATATTTCTTCCAGACTTGTGATGTCTGGAAGACCTATATAATATGTACAATCTTTGGCACATTCTAACCTACCACTTATGTGGGTTGTGAAAAGAAAATGACACCTCACTTCACTATCTTCCCATGTTTTTCTTTCAATATACGCATAATCTATCTGAAATGGTTTAGTTACTTTGATATACTTTCCGCAAAGAGACTCTAAATATTTATTCCAATCTTCTTGAATTTTATCAAATTCTTTTTGAAAATCGGAGTATTTTGCTTTGAGGTATATTGGATTCATATTCTTGAATTTTTGTTGTTTGAATATCACAAATATCGGAGTTGTGTTTAATGACACATCAAAGATGCATCATGTAGCTTTTAATGACACATCAAAGATGCATCATGTAGCTTTTAATGACACATCAAAGATGCATCATGGGATACACTTATGACCCAATCAACACATTCATAGTCCAATCATTTTTAATTCAACTTCTGTAAACCACGCTTCGGGATTTGTGTGTCGGAAAGACCACATCATTTCCCAATACTTCAATTTGCTTAACATGTAATCTCGTTGTTCGTAACTAATCCTCCCTTTACCCCATGCATACCATGTATATTCTTGAACTATAATTATAGTTGCACAGACATTAATGTGTCTGAAACTCAATAGGATTATGATTACGATTCCGATTAAAGCAATTCCAAATAGTGTCATGATTTAATATAGTTGATCTGGCTGATTTTTTAAGAAACATCACGCAGTGGTACGAGAGATATATAAACAAAATACTATAGATTATGACCAGGAGGGAAACAAAATACTTGAATCTTCTCCTGATTCGATTCCTGGGTTCAAACAAACTACGAATTTCAGACCGAAATATTCAAATGACCCAAAACAAGGCAAAAAGAAAAGGTCAATAGCAAGATTTTTTTCTGATATGTCGCGATTTGGTATGAGATATGAAGACCAAGTCATTGCTAATATGAGAGCTATTCCTGCTGATAAGTCGTTGATGGCTAAAGATACTCAATTGGTCAATCAAGAACTTTTTAGTGCTACTTGGGCGAATTGGAAGAAAAAGGCAGAATCTGATAAATCTATCTGGGAGTCTGAATTTCCTCAAAAAAGAGAAGCTCTCAGAAAACTCGCAGTACAACCAGAACTCGAAGATATCTTGGATACAATGACAAATGAGTCAATAGTGTATGATTCGGATTATACATATTTTTGTGAACCTTTTATTGAACCACAAGAATTAAAGTCTCTTAAAGCTTCAGTGAGAGATGAAATTCAAGAATCTATGTCAAAACACTTCAGAACATTCTATAAAATGCTTGATTGGAAGTATCATGCATGGGATTTGTTCAAACGTTGGTTGGTTGAAGGTATCTTGGCATGGGAGATTGTATGGGATTCGTTAGAAAACCCAAAAAAAATCATCGGTTTAGTTCCTATTGATCCTGCTACTCTGACTAAAAAATTCAATAATAACAAGTGGTATTGGGTGCAGTATAAGGGAATGCAGGGGAAGGAAAGAACTTTGCTGGATTCGCAGGTCATATATATTGCTTATCAGGAAACTAATTCGATTGATCGAACTTCGTATTTGGAACGCCTTATAAGACCTTTCAACATCTATCGTATTATCGAACAAGCACAGTTGATATGGACTATCACAAATGCTTCGTATAAAATGAAGTTTACTATCCCGGTGAAAGGTATGAATAAAGCCATGGGATCCCAGACACTTAACGCAGCGATGGCACGTTATAGAGAGGATATCAAATTTCAACAGGATACGGGCGAGCTTCTTATTAATGGTCAGTCAAATATGCCTTTTAATAAAGAGTATTGGATGCCTGAGTCAGATTCTGGTAGTCCTGAAATAGAAACACTGGGGGGCGATGGGCCGGAATTAGCTGATAACGACCAACTTAAGTTCTTTAAGAATCAACTTTATAAGATTTCTAAAATACCTCTTTCAAGATTTGACCAAGAATCAGGAGAAACTTGGTTTGGTGCTGATCCGACTTCGGTTGCAAGAACAGAAATCGATTTCGGTAGGTTTGTGACGAGACTTCGTAACATATTTTCTCAGATAATGATTAAGCCGTTGCAATTGCAGTTGGCTGTTGAGAATCCAATATTCAGAGATAATAGAGAAATTCTTGAGTCTATTTCGTTGCAGTATAATTCTTATAATCTGTTTGAGGAGATGTTGGATTTGGAACTTATGTTAAAACGTGTCGACTTTATCCAGACAATGAAGGATTCAATGACCGATGAAGATGTTGAAGGAAATACTATTAAGTTCTTTAGTTCGAAATTCTTGGTACAAAAATATCTCAAACTCAGTCCTCAAGATCTTGATATGAACGCAAAACTCAAGAAAGAGGAAATTGAAGAACTCAACCTTGCAGGCGATAAAGATAATGTATATGATCAGGACAATGCTTCTTTAGATGATATAAAGGCTAATATAGTTGAGCAAGAAAACTCAATAAAAAAGAAATGCGAAAAACGTAAAAAGAAAAAAGATTCCGAAGAAGAATAAAGCAAAGGGAGGATCATTGATCTTCCCTTTTTAGTATCCAACAAATCAATCCAGAATCATAAATCCTATTATAACCTTTTGAATCCATAACAGACTTTTCAGTCCAGGAATGATCTTCAAGTTTATATTCAGGCCATTTGCGGTTGATTCCTTGTCTTGAAAACGTAGTTCTATGATATCGTTTCATATCAGGACTGATATACCAATAAGCAGTTTGAATTGTGCCGGAAGGTTTGAATCCAAGCTTCTCATATAGGTGTCCATTAGATATATCATTTGAACTATAAGATATAATAGTATTTGGTTTGTATGTCTCTATATAATATTTTAACAACTTTGAAGCTCCTCCTACTACTCTACTATCTCTAAGATTACAAAATCTGACCAATTGATGTTTCTTATCAAAACACATTAAAGAAACCAATTTAGAACCGCAATATAAACCTAATTTGACGCTTGAATTGCATTTTCCTTGTATATGGTTTTCTTCAAGGAACTTATTTGCTTCTTTTGGGTTGACTTCTTTTAGTATACATTTTCTAGCATATATAGTATTATTACAGATTCCAAGTTTCGATTTGAGTAATGATTTAACTATTTCAGGTTTATTAAAAACCCAATCGCTCCATAGTTGTATTAATTGAACACCTCGTTCTTCGCATGTTTTGTGTTTGTCTATGTGATATGTTTTTGATTTGTATTTATCAGAATGCCAATAAACACCATTACATTCAATACCGATTTTCATCGAAGGAATATATATGTCTATTTCTTTTCCTTTTAATATTGTCCTGTTATTTGTTTCATATTCTATATTATTTTTGTCTAAAAAAATTTTTACAAATCTTTCAATGGATGTATTTTGTATCTTGCAATGAGATATTGGGTTTAGTTTTGTGCATATCACATTCCCTGCTTGTATTCTGTCATAATAAGTTCCTGAATCTATTTCATACATTCCATCACATTCGCTACATTTTGATTTATCTGTGCATTTCATTATCCACAAACCATGTTCTGTATATCCAATTTGATTGGGGATGATTTGATTTTTTAATCTGTTTTTTCTTCTGGATAAACTTACTTTTTGTTTAATTATTTCAGATGCGCTACCTAAAGCTCCATATTTAGATATTGTAGTATCAAGTGC
>ERZ808275.770-NODE-770-length-10972-cov-5.602730_pt1 | contig 10972 bp, 9 predicted proteins | sample MGYA00520894_ERZ808275 | MGnify/ENA primary metagenome ERZ808275 (study PRJEB31516, sample SAMN03275598) | gut metagenome | biome: mammalia-associated habitat; material: feces | host: Papio cynocephalus | place: Kenya | collected 2012-08-03 ...
GAATTTTGCGGTGAAATTTAGTGGTTAAAAAGTGCTGTTTTTGTTTTACCAAGGTCGGGTTCTAGTGAAATAGAGTGTGTGCTCTATGCATCAAAACATCAGTAAAATAAAGGCTTTTAGCGATTTAAAAAAATATTTGCTGTCTTTTGATTGATAAAAATGACAGCAATTGACAGCAAATGTGATGTTTTTGATAAACTTGGTTGCTCTTGAACTGCCTAAAACTTTGTAAGTTTGACAAAGTGGTTTTAATATGAATGATTAAAGACAATAATTTATTTGTATCATTGTAATGATATAAATTTAAGACCAGTGATTAGATAGAATACAAATATATCATTGTAGTGATATAAAAATTTCATAATTGGTTGACAATATATCATTGTAATGATATAATAGCATAGATTAAATGGAGAAGTGTATGTCAAAATTAGTTATTTATCACGGTTCAAAAGATATTATTGAAAAACCATATTATCATGGTGGAAAAGCTGAAAATGATTATGGCTTTGGATTTTATTGCACAGAAAGTTTGGAGCTTGCAAAAGAATGGTCTTGTAGCAATAATGAGAATAATGGATTTGCAAACAAGTATTCTATTGATTTGTCTGGTCTTAAAATTTTGGATTTAACGGATAAGAGATATTCAATACTTAACTGGATTGCAATACTTTTAAAATTTAGAACTTTTGATTTGAGTAATGATATATCTATTCAAGCAAAAGATTATCTATTGAAAAACTTTTACATTGATGTAAATAATTACGATATAGTTATAGGTTATAGAGCAGACGACTCATATTTTAGTTTTGCAAGAGATTTTGTAAATAACACAATTCCTGTTAGAAAATTAAGTCAAGCTATGGAATTAGGTCAACTTGGAAAGCAAGTTGTAATAGTTAGCGAACTTGCATTTAGTAAACTTCATTTTGAAGGCTTTGAAACTGCGGACAGATTGGAATACTTTACAAAAAGAAAAGCAAGAGATGAAAAAGCGCGAGAAGATTATTTGAAAGGCACTAGAAAGTCTGCGACACTAACCAATGATATATTCGTAGTGGATATTATGAGAAAGGGGTTAAAAGATGGCGATTCAATCATATAACGATTTATATTTACCAAATCTATCCGAAAATTTGGGTGTAATGTTTGAGCATGCTGTGGATATTGGAATAAACCCTACAATTTTTTGGAATACATTTGTCAATTCCAATGTGGCAAAACAAATTGAAAAAGGAAATCCAAAATATCTTACCTGCTCTGCATTAGATTATTTGAATGAGATTTATAATGGCAAAAAATCCATTCCAAACAAAGAAGACATTAACAAAGATAAATATTACTGGGCTGGCTGGATTTTGGCTCAATTCCAACACAAAAAAGGATATTCTTTCTATAAAATAAATAATTCATTGCCTATTGAAGAAGTTTTAAGATTATATCCAACCTTGCACGAAGCAGATGTAACCAAGTTTTTTGATGTGGCAAACACATATTTCAAAAAGCCTGAAGTCACCAACCTAAAAAAAATTAGACAAGCACGAGGCTTATCTCAAAGCAAACTCGCTGAGCTCGCAGAAGTGGAGCTTCGCTCTATTCAAATGTATGAACAACGAAGAAATGATATAAACAAAGCACAAGTTGAAACCCTTTACAAACTAGCAAGAGTTTTGGGTTGTAATATTGAAGATTTGTTGGAAAATTAAAGAATAAAATAAAAATAGCACTAGGAACAAAACCTAATGCTATTTTTTTGTGGTTAATCTATGTCTAAATCTTCATCGTCAAACATTGGAGAGTTAAAAAATTCAGCAGTAGTAACACCTAATCCACGAATGACTAGTAAAACTGTTTTTAGATTTACACTATTATTGTCTGCACGCATAAGTGTTTGCATTGTGTTATGAGACATTGCTGTGATTTTTTCTAAGCGATAAATTGACATACCTTTTTCGTTTAATATCTCTTTAATTCTCTTTACTACAACTTCTGCGACTGTATTCATTTTGCTCATTTCCTTTTGTATTGTTTTCACAATACTATTGTAGCCAAACACTTAAAAATTATAATATTGTAGAAACAATAGTAAAAGCTTGTAGTTTTTGATAAAATAATATATAATATTGTTTATACAATACTAATATAGGAGCTAGTAAAAGTGAAAAATATAACTTTTAAACTTTTTGATACTTGTTAAATTACTTAATTTTACACATTCAAAATTTCTCTAATGCAAAGTAAAATAATGCAAGGAGGAATTTTTATATGAAATTAAAAGACATCGTTATGCAGTATTTGGAAAATATCAAATACTCAATAAAGCAAAAAACATATCTATTCTACTTGCAAATGAACGATATTTATATTGTTGGATTTAATAAAGAAATTTCGTTATGCAATCTTAATGAATTTCTTGTTAGTATAAAGGAAAAATATTCTTATTCTACAACAAAGCTGGTTAAAAATTTGATAAATAGAAGTCTTAACTTTGCTTTTGAGAATGGTTTAATAGAAGAAAAAATAACAATAACTTTGCATTTAAAAAGTCAACAAATAAGAAAAGTTCAAGCACTCGAAAAACAAGAACAAGTAAATCTTGAAAACTATATTTTGGAAAACAATAAAATTTATTATTTTGGCATTTTATTAAGTCTTTACACTGGACTCAGACTTGGTGAGGTTTTAGCACTAAAATGGCAAAATGTTGATATTAAAAATAAACTTATTTACATTGATAAGTCAGTAGGCTCAATTTCTCAAAATCATAAGACACTAACAATTGAAAGTTCGCCCAAAACGCAAAGTTCAATAAGAGAAATACCTATTTCTAAAAAGTTGTTAGATTTGTTGAAAGTATTAAGACAACATAGTTCAAATGATTATGTAATTGTAAGTCATAACAATAAACAAATAAAGCCAAGAGCTTATCAAAAATCTTTTGAAAACTTGCTCAAAAAATTGCATATTAAACATTATGGTTTTCACTCACTTCGTCATACATTTGCAACAAGACTACTTGAAAATGGTATTGACATAAAAACGATTAGCGAACTTCTTGGACATTCATCGCCAACTATAACTTTGAATAGATATGTTCACACAAATTTACAAAACAAACGAAAAGCAATGGAAATTTTAACAAAAAAATCAGCCAAACTGGCTGACTAAAATTATACATTTATCTCATAGATAGATGTATAAATTATAACATATTTTTTTAATATTTGCAACATTATGGCAATTAGTGAAAAATTAATGTGAGATTTTGAGTGTGTTTATTACTTTTTAACAATAAATTATTCGCTTATCTATGAGATAAGTGTATTAAAAGGAACATCTATATGTCTTGGTATGATTATTTAATTACTTTTGCAATTAATTTAATAAGTGGAATCTTTGTTGCTTGGATTGCAAGTGTTTTTATTGACGATAGAATAAAAAAGAGAGAACAAGAGAAATCCAAAATTTTACGATACTACCTAATTTTATCGAATCTGCAAAACAAAAGAATTTGTGAAATTGCGGACTTGGAATTAAATATGAAAGAAATGGATTTGTTTTTTAGTAGTAAAAAATATGTTAAAAGTGGTATTTATGATAAATTTGATAATGTTTATCGGGACATCATGAGTATATTAAGATATAAAAAAGATGAACAATTAATAATAAGTGATAACAATACTGATATGCAGGACTTATTAGTATCATTAAAAGTTTGGTTATAGGAGAAAAATATGAAAAAGAAGTTTAGTTTAATTTTGTTATTAATAATATTCTTACCTTGTATGTTTTTTATGTCAGCTTGCGGTTCTAAGGATAATAAATTTAATATAAAATTTATCGTTGATGGAGAAGTTTATTCTGTGGTACAAACAGCAGGCAATGAAATAATAACATTGCCTGAAAATCCAACAAAAGATGGGTATGAATTTGATGGTTGGTATTTTGACAATGATGTTTGGGAACAGCCCTTTACAGCAGATTCTTTATTAACAATAAAATTATCAGAAGATACTAAAATATGTTGTAAATGGAAGTTAATTGAATACAAGGCAAATTTCTATGCCGATGGTCTATTAATAGGAACATCTGCATTTAATGTGGAAGATAAAACTATTGCAAATATACCACAAGTTCCAGAAAAATTAGGATATGATGGCTCTTGGGAATCATACACTATACAAGCGAATGATTTGACGATTAATGCAATTTACAAGAAAAAAACCTTTACAATTGTTTGGAAAAATTATGATAATTCAGTTCTTAGAACGGATAAAAATATTGAGTATGGTGCTGTTCCAACGTATGGTGAGAAGTTGCCTTCAAAGATAGGCAATTCACAGTATTCGTACGAATTTATTGGATGGTCTCCTAAAATTACTGAAGTTACAGAAAATATGGAATATATAGCTCAATATTCTGAAAAAATTAATACATATCAAGTAATTTGGAAAAATTACAATGGTGATATTCTTGAAATAGACAATAATGTTACTTTTGGTGTAATGCCAAATTATCAAGGTGAAGAGCCTTGTAGAGCTGGTGATGCACAATTTTCATATAAATTTAGTGGTTGGTCTCCTAAAGTTTCTACCGTAGAAAAGGATATAGTTTATACTGCTCAATTTAATACAATTACAAATAAATATGCTATTACATGGGTGAATTATGACGGAACAATATTGGAAAACGAGTATATAGAATATGGTTTAATGCCAAATTATCAAGGGGAAAAACCTATTAAGCCAAATTCTGCACAGTTTACATATGAGTTTAGTGGATGGACTCCACAGATATCAGTAGTAACTCAAAGCATGACCTATACTGCACAGTATAATCAAATTATTAATCAGTATACAGTCACTTTTAAAAATTATGATGAAACGATTCTATCAAAGGTCATTGTAAACTATGGTTCTTCAGCAACATTTACTGGTAATGTTCCAACAAGACCAGATGAAGAACATTATTCATATTTATTTGAGGGTTGGGATAAAAATTTCACTATTATTACTTCTAACATGGATGTGATTGCTCAGTATACTAAATATATTAAGTATGAATTCATTTACTCAAATAGCAATGTTGAAATAATAAAAGTAAAGTGTGGAGAATCTGTTGAAAATTATTATCCAGTTAATACACCACCTACAACAATTGGTATGAATAGGTATTATTATGAAGGTTGGAATTCAACAGATGACTTTACCTATGTTGAAAACTATAGAATAGTACAATTATATTCAATCACATACCATTTAGATAGAGGTACAAATTCTGAAAATAATGTTGTTTTACTTGAACAAAGTTCAAGTTTTGAATTAAATGATGCATATAAAAAAGGTTATATTTTTAACGGATGGTATACAGAATCATCTTATGCGAACAAAGTTAGTAAAATTTCAAATATAAATGCCGATTTAAACCTTTATGCTTCATTTGAAGTGATAAATTATTCAATTAAATATCATTTAGATGGTGGAACAAATTCAATTAAAAATCCTAATAGCTTTTCTTGTGAAGATGTTATTAACTTGCAATATGCAACTAAAAATGGCTATACATTTATCGGTTGGTTTGATGATTTAAATTATTCAAATCAAGTAACGATTTTAGAAAATTATTATAAAAATATTGATTTATATGCAAAATGGCAAGCAAATACCTATGATGTAACATTACATTCAAACGAAGGTGTCACAAGTAGAACCTATACAATATCATTAAACAACTTTTATAGTTCAAATGAAGGTTTTATTATAAAGAACTATGAAATAGAAAGTGGATCTTCATTTAATCCATATGCTGTTTGTAAAAGTAGTTGTAATATCAACGGAACTTCATATTATCTTAAAGGCTGGTATTTGGATTCAGAATATCAAAACTTCATAGATGAACAATATATTATTAATTCAGATATCAATATTTTTGCAAAGTGGGAAACTAATACAACTTCATATACCATTTGGAGCTTGATTGAAAAAGAAGTTGAATTTAACCATTATTCTGAATCTTATAGCACCCAATATTATAGAGTTTTGTCAGATATAGGTGTTGATGTCTTATTCGATATTTACTATAAAATTGATAGAATAGACAAGGCTTCATCGTATAGTTCTTTAAATATATACAATATAACTACACAAACGACAATATTAGATGTTTCTGGGTCAAAAATATACCCTGCAACATCTAAATCAGATAAAATAACAGTTAAGGCAAAACAAGGTGATATAATCTGTATTTCTATGAAAAGAGATAATGATTTAGCACTAGACCCTTATTATAAAATAAGAAATATATCTTATCAATCTTTTAGTGTTGCAACATCTTGTTCTGACACCATAGAAAAAGTATTGTTTGATAGTATTCCAAATTTTCCTAATTATACTAAATTAGGTTATAAATTTATAGGTTGGCTAGATAAGAATAATAACTTGATTGATTTAACTCAAAAATGGACTATATCTAGTAATACAGATTTATATGCTAAATGGGAAGCAATAGACTATACCATTGAATATATCTTAGATAATGGAACTAATGCTTCGGATAATCCCAACAATTATACTATAGAAGATAATATTGTTTTACAAAATCCAACTAAAACAGGTTATACATTTATAGGTTGGTATTTAGACTCTAATTATTCTACAAAGATTGAAACAATTGTTTCTATGAATGTTAATTTGATATTATATGCAAAATTTATACCAAATACGTATAATCTATTATTAAATGATATGGATGGCTATCACGAAGTAAAAGTTGAATTTATTTCAGATAATAATGTTATCAGTACGCAATTCATCGGAAATTTGAGTCATATATCTTATATTGAACCCGAAAATAAAAATGGTTACATTTTTGCTGGATGGTATCAAGAAGAAACATTTATAAATTTATTTGATTTTTCATCAAGTTTCTCGGAAAATGTAAAACTTTATGCTAAATGGATTAAGCTTGATGTTAACAATATTATAACTACCAACATGTCTTGTTTGGATAGTGTCAACATCAATGGTAAAATTATGACTATATATGCATTTGTACCAAAGTGTTCTAAAGATATTACTTTTACATCAAATGGTTCTATTGATAGTGTTGGCTTCCTATATGATGAAAATATGAATTTATTGACATCAAATGACGATATTAGTTATGATGATATTAATTTTTCTATAACTTATACAGTTCAGGCCGGGAAATTATATTATTTAGGAATAAAGGCAAAACAAACGAGCGTTTCAGGTGAAATTAATATAAATATTATTGGAATGAATAATCCAGTTTGTTCAGGCAATGGCATGAAATATAATGAACAAACAATAAAAGTTACATTTGATACCGTTTTTGAATTACCTACTCCTACAAAAAGTGGATATGTTTTTGTTGGTTGGTTTGATAGCTTAGATGTTCAATATCATTCTTCAACATGGCTATATACAAATGACTTGACATTATATGCTAAATGGGTATTGAATGAAAATTAACAGATAAAGCTAAAAAAAGATAGTTAAAATAATTAACTGTCTTTTTTGTTTTTATGATGTTTTAGCAATTAATTTTTTTATAAGGTTAACTATATTCTAATTTTATGCTATACTATCCACAGAGGGAAAATGTATGCGGTTTTTTGATGATGGCTTGGAATATCACGACTCCGCCTGCTGGTAGAAAAATATATAAAACAATCTTTGTTAGGGATTAGTATTGGAATTTTCGGGAACTGAAATAACAACACAATGCAAAGTATTTAATTGGTGGTGTGAAAAATAAATGACAAACATAAGAACAAAAAATCAAAATTTTATTCTTAATAATCAAGCAATATGTATGGGATACATTAATAACCTACCTAAATTAAAAAAGATTTTGTTTTAATATAATTTATATCAAATTAGAAAAGGAATTTTTATGAATAAGAATTTTTACATTGTTAATTTAGATTATTCTAAATCTTATAAACCATTATGTGATTTAGTAAATTATTCTGCCATTAACCAAATACATTGGATTATAGAAACTAGTTTTAGTTCTTACTTAAAGCTAGATAAAATTTTATATTCATGTAATAAAGAAGATGCTGAAAGGTTTGAAGAAATGCTAAAAAAATATAATGTATCTTTTAAAAAAGTAAGTGATAAAGAAAAAGATTATCAAGATTATTTAAATACATTTTTACGAGTTTCCACTTGTGGGAAAAAGATACCTGATAATAATCAAAAACTCATATTTGAAGAAGAAATCCCACAAATTATTGAAGGTTCAAATGGTAGACAATATTTAACAGAAGGAACCATTATAAATAAAGATAAAATAAGAGTTTATGTTGAGTCTAATGAAATGTGCAAACACAATATTCCCCATGCACATGTAGACTATAATCACGATTTTAATGTCTTTTCAATAAGTCTTGTAGATTTTTCAATTTTAGCTGGCAATAGTAAAGGACCAAAAGCAAGAAAAGCAATAGAACTTTTAACAAATAATATTGTTAAAGCTAAACAAATATGGAATACATGCGCTAATCACTCAAAATTTGATTGTAATGACAAAGGAGACTTATTGAACACATATCATTATGAATAAAAATTATTTGTTTACATTCCGCATGGAGTTTTAATATGATTTTATAAACTCATTACAAAAAGTATATATATTTTATGTTATACTATTTCAAAGGAAATAAAGATTATGTGGTATTATGATGATGGTTTGGATTATCGCAACCCTGCTGATAGAGAGAGTATAGAAAAACGAAAGCAGTTAGAACGAGAAGAACGAATAAAATATATAAAAACTCAAAGACGCTCATATCTTAAAGGCAAGCGTGGTGTTAGGCTTTATTATGATAGAGATTATTTTGAAGATGAAGAAGCACAAATCAAGTGCGTTTTCACAAGGGATTTGCGTAGAGAAAAATTGTTTGCGTATCTCAAATATTTGAATGGTAAAAAGGTTTTTGTTAGAGATTTGGCGTGGAAATTTGCAGTAACAGAAAGAACAATACAAAGTGATTTGAAATTTTTGATAGATAATGGCTACATTGAAAGACAAATAAACAAAACTCTCAAAGGCAGACAAACAAAAAACTCATACATAGTTTACCCTGAAAAACAAAAAGAACTTGCCTATGGTGGCGATAAATCAATTATGCCAATCTTTGTTGCAAAACAAGATGATAATTATTATATTTGCGTTGAAATAGGTTGCTATCCTAATGATGATAGCAAGAATAAAGTTAAAATTGATGATTATGACTTTTTTCTGCATGAAAAACTTTTAACCGATAAACAAAATCAAGAAAAAATTACAGAAGAGTTATCCAAAGAATATTTCAAGCAAAAAGTAAATGGTAAGTATATGGGTGTTATTTGTGATTATTTAACTCATGGGGAATACTATGATGAAGATGAAAAAAGAAATCGCAAATATAGAAATAAATATTTCTTTACACTAACCATTTTAGATGAAATGTATCCAACTAGAACATTCTCAAAATGGATTAGTTTGAAAGTTGCCCCAAGACGAATTAAGAAGTATTACATTAACAAAGGAATACATCAAGCGATGAGAGTTTTAGGGGTGAAATAATCCTTGAAAATGTATGCTTTTTTATAAAAAATTAAAAAATTTTTTGAAAAGTCCAAAATATGCGATAAATAAAGGAGTTTAGGCATATTGTTTGGACTTTTTTTATTGTAAAAATCATTAAACCTAACAAGAAAAATCAAAAAAATGAGTGCAAAAACAGCCGAAAAACCTATATAGGTGTAGGAAAATACAATGTTTTGTTCCCGCATTGTATTTTTGTTTTTGTAGAAAGAAAATAATTTCTAACAAAAAAAAATGATACTAACTTTGCGTTTCCAACCAACAAATCCGAAAACCCAATTTTATATATAACAAAGAAAAAATGGTTGCCCATACTTGTATATACAATAAATATTAAAATATATATTTTTCTTGCTTTGTTAGAGATTTAGTAGAAAGAGATAAAACGGAATATTGCCTATTACCACGATAGGTATTTTTTCGTATAAGTAAATTCAAACAAAAGGAGGATTTTTAAAATGTAAAAGCAAACAAAAACAATCATTGCCCCTTTAATTAGAAATAGAAAGAGATGTAAAAATTCTGCGAATTTTTGGTACGGGCGGAAATATCTCAAAATGTGCAAACGAGATTTGCTCTTTTGCGAAATTTCCTACTACATAGAAAGACTAGAAATTAATTAGGAGGCTAAAATGGCTAGAATTAAAACAAAAGATTTGAAAACTCAGTATATGATTAGAGTTTACAATCAAGATGAGTATGAGATTTTTAAGCGAGCACTTGAAAAGTTTAAGGATAAGTTTGATAGTCTAAATGACGCTATGAAATACTTTGCCTTGCTTGGCGCTGACAAAATGCTTGGAGATAATGTGCTTAACCAAAGCATAAATTTCAGTGAGATTAGAAAGAACTTGCAAGAGATAAACGACAAACTTACAACCATATCTGCAAACCAAAAAATGGACTTCGTGGACACAAATGCAAATGTGAGAATAAATCAAGCATTGCTTAACTTAATCACTAAACTACTCAACAAACAGAACCCAATAAACCTAAACTCTTACTCGCAAGGTTGGAAGTATGACCCACTAGATGAAAATGGTATTGACGACGAGCGAGATAGAATTTTAAGGGAGCTCATAGATGTCAGATAAAGTTCCAAATGTGGTTTACAAACAAGAGTTCTTTCTGCCGAACTACAAAGATAAAACAAATCAAGACAAGCGAAACTATTATTCATCTAACAAGTATGACGACTACTTAAAATATGTCGCTACTGGCATTAAAGATTTAGAGAAATTAGACTTTGTGGAGTATTCAAACAACAGCACAAAATCTAGTGGAATCTTTAACCAAAACGGACTTATGAGCAAAGAACAAATTGCAGATTTTAGAAAGAATTTGCGAGAAACTA
>ERZ808275.772-NODE-772-length-10925-cov-3.227231_pt1 | contig 10925 bp, 10 predicted proteins | sample MGYA00520894_ERZ808275 | MGnify/ENA primary metagenome ERZ808275 (study PRJEB31516, sample SAMN03275598) | gut metagenome | biome: mammalia-associated habitat; material: feces | host: Papio cynocephalus | place: Kenya | collected 2012-08-03 ...
ACATCTTCAGCAGTAAGAGTTGCAGTAGATGCATTAAAACTTATCATTGAACAAGATAGAGCAGCTAAAAAATAGTTTCTTTAAATTTAATAAAAAAGGCGATTTTGTTTTCAACAAAATCGCCTTTTTTATCACTTTTTATTCTTAATATCTTTTTATATGTCTTATCTCAGCTATCTTTATAAATCCAAGTAGATAAACTTTATCCAAAACAAAATTCCTTTTTATTATCAATAATGGTATTGATAATATTTTCACAATATCCTTTTGGTAATATGGATATAAATTCATAAACTTCCAAGATAAATTATATTTTTCTATAAACGTTCTTACCTCTTTACAACTTATTAATAAATCCTTTCTCAAATTTTTTGACGCTTTTGTTAACGAGTTTTCATTATCAAAATAGTAATATATACCTTGTGGAACAGTAGCCATTTTTTCTAAAAGTGTTATTGTTTTTAATGTAAAAACAGCATCTTCAAACATATTACTAATAGGAAATGTTATATTATTTTCTAATAGTTTTGTTCGTCTGTAAATTTTATTCCATATATAATTAAACTTTGGAACTTGTGCAATTTCCAATTTTTCAGATGTTTGCTCGTATAGTTTTACTTCGTTAAAATTCAACAATGTTTCTATTTTTGTTTCTGAGCTATACTTAAAAACATTAGAAACGGCAATATCTGCATCATTTTGAATTGCAATATTATATAAATTTTCGTAAAAATTTAAAGTAACCCAGTCATCAGCATCTACAAAACCGATAAATTCGCCAACAGCAACATTTAATGCATTATTTCTTGCAACTGCAACACCAGAATTTTCTTGATTAATAACTTTTATTCTATAATCCTTTTTAGCATATTCTTCTAAAATATCGCAAGATTTATCTCCTGAACCATCATTTACACATATTATTTCAATATCTGTTAATGTTTGATTAAGTAAAGTATCCAAACATCTGCCTAAATATTTTTCGGCATTATAAACTGGAACTATTATTGATATTTTACATTTATTTTCTATGCACATTATGCAAGTTTTCCAAGCTTTTTAATGAATATCATGATTATATATCAAACATAACTAATCATATCATTCAATTTATAAAAACTTTATTCAATTTAACATGAATAAAAAGGATAGAAATATATGAATGACACTCTAGTTTTACTAGGAAAACAAATTGCAAATTTACGCTCAAAGAAAGGGTTTACACAAGAAAAACTTGCTGAATTAGTAAATTATTCACCTAATCATATTTCAAAATTAGAATCTGCAAGGACTAATCCTTCTTTTGAATTGTTGGTAAATATTGCAAAAGCACTAGACATTGAGCTAAAAGAACTGTTTAACTTTGATGAATACGAAGACATAAACTATATAAAGTCTGAATTTAACAAATTTCTTAAAACATCAGATACTAAAAGAATAAAAGCTTTATATAAAATATACAAAACTTTATAACATATAAGGCGCGGATGTAAATCGTCCGCGCCTTTTTTATTAATTATTTTCTAAGTTTTTCAACAAATCGTTTTAGTCTTTCCATTGCCCGTTTTAGGTTTTCAATTGAATATGCATAAGATATTCTTAAAAATCCCTCACCACTATCACCGAACGCAGTACCAGGAACAACTGCAACGTGTTCTTCTTCCAAAAATTTCATTGCAAATTCTTCACTTGTCATACCAAACTCTTTAATACATGGGAATACATAAAACGCACCATAAGGTTCAAAACATTCTAAACCCATTTCTTTAAATGCATTCATCAAATATCTGCGACGTTGATTATAACTTTCTCGCATCAATTTAACATCTTCATCACCTTTTTTAAGCGCCTCTACTGCTGAATATTGGCTTGTTGTAGGTGCACACATTATAGCATATTGATGAATTTTCACCATCTGTTCAATAATTTCTTTTGGACCGCACGCATAACCCAAACGCCAACCTGTCATTGCATAAGCTTTTGAAAAACCATTTATTAATATTGTACGTTCTTTCATGCCAGCAATGCTTGCTATTGAAACATGTTTTTCCTTATATGATAATTCGCCATAAATTTCATCAGACATTACATAAATATCATTTTCTATACAAACTTTTGCAATTTCTTCCAAATCTTTTTGTTCCATAATTGCACCAGTTGGATTATTCGGAAATGGCAAAATAAGTATTCTTGTTTTGTCAGTAATCGCATTTTTTAATTCTTCTGCGGTCAATCTAAATTCATTTTCAGCTTTTAAATCTACAATCACAGGTTTAGCACCAGCTAAAATTGCGCAAGGTTCGTAAGACACATACGAAGGTTGAGGAATAATAACTTCATCTTCAGCATTAACCATTGCTCTAAGACCTATATCAATTGCTTCAGAACCGCCAACGGTTACAATTATTTCATTATCTGGATTGTAAGATATATTTTGTGTACGTTTTAAATAATTAGCAATTTCTTGACGTAATTCTTTTAAACCTGCATTGGAGGTATAAAAAGTTTTACCCTTTTCTAAAGCATAAATACCTTCTTCTCTGATATGCCAAGGTGTATCAAAATCAGGTTCACCTACACCAAGAGAGATAACGTCTTTCATTTCACTAACGATATCAAAAAATTTTCTAATTCCTGACTTTTTCAAGCCAACTACAGTTTTTGAAATTGGAATACTCACGGTGTTATAATCTCTCTTTCGTCATCTTCTTTTTTTGAAAGAATTGTACCGTGGTCTTTGTATTTCTTTAAAATAAAGTGAGTTGCAGTACTTAAAACACTTTCTAATGTTGATAATTTATCTGATACAAATGCTGCAATTTCTTTCAAAGATTTTTCTTCCAGCGTGATTAACAAATCATATCCTCCAGAAATTAAGTAAACAGATTTAACTTCTGGATACTTGTAAATTCTTTCAGCTATCTTATCAAAACCTTGTCCACGTTGAGGTGTAACTTTAACTTCAATAAGTCCTGTAACTTTTTCAGTAGACGTTTTTTCCCAATCTATAAGAGTATGATATCCGCAAATTATGCCTTCATTTTCAAGTTCTTGCATTTCATTAAGAACTTCTACTTCTGTTGAACCAAGCATAACCGCAAGTTCTTTCACGTCAATTCTGCTATTTTTTTCTATTATCCTAAGTAATTCTTCTTTCATCAAAAAACTCCTTTTTCGTTTTTATAATTATAAATGAAGAAATAAATTTTGGCATACTTTTAACATTTTGTTTAATTAGCTCTAAAGCCGTAATCCTTTGCGATAGTTCTACCTATTGAAGTAATTTTTCCTGTAATACAGTTTCTGCAATGAGCAGGAGAGTCATTTATACAGATTTTATCTGGATAAATCTCATATTTTTTACGATATTCGCCTTCTGTAATATTTGGCATAACAACATTTGCACCGCTTCGAAGTGCAATAATTCTACCGTTTGAATTAATTGTTTCCATTGCTGTTGTTGCTGGGATATTGATATTTTTAAGCAATAGACGAATCACAGCCATAACTTTTAAGGATAACTTAAATCGTTTTTCTTTATCTTCTTTTGTGTCTTTACCAGTCCATAACGGTGTTTCAGGGTGAGGAATAAATGGTCCAACTCCAATCATATCAAAATCATTTTCTTTGAAAAATAAGATATCCTTCGCCAAAGACTCAATTGTTTGGTTAGGAAGCCCAACAAGACAGCCCGAACCAGTTTCAAAACCTAGTTTTTGCAAATTCTTCAAACATTCAACTCTGTTTTCATAACTCATTCCAGGGTGTAATTCGTGGTATAAGTCTTGGTCTGTAGTTTCAATCCTAATCAAATATCTATCAGCTCCAGCATCTTTATAGGCTTTGTACTCCTCATAAGATTTTTCGCCTAAACTAAGTGTTAGAGCTACGTCCATTTTTTTTATTTCTTTGATTATATGAACCATTCTATCTTGCGTAAAATAGGCATCTTCACCAGACTGTAAAACTATTGTTCTATAACCGTACTCAACACCTTTTCTTGCAAAATCAATGATTTCATCTTCCGAAAGCCTGTACCTTTCAAGTTTTTTGTTGTAACAATTTAGTCCACAATATTTGCAAGTATTTTTGCAAATATTAGAAAATTCAACTAAACCTCTTAGGTGAACTTCATCACCTACATATTTTTTACGACATTCATCAGCATATTCAAATAATAACTCATCATCACTTTTAAGAAGTTTCACTATTTCTTCTTGTGAAACTTCTTTGTCAGCATTTATTTTGTCTAAAATATTTTTAATCATTATTTAACCAAATCAATAATACCGCCACCAATTACGACATCATCATTATAAAATACTGCTGATTGACCCACTGCAATTGATTTTTGCATATTATCAAATATAACTTCAACATCTCCATTACCAACTGGACGAATAATTGCATCTGTTGGTTCCTGAGTTGAACGAATCTTTGCCTTACATTTAATCTCAGAGTCAAGATTTTCAATTGCAATCCAATTCATTTTTGTTGCAACTAAAGTGTTATGCATAGTTTTGTCTTTAAAACCAACAACAACTTCATTTGTATCTTTTCTAAGTTCTAAAACGTAAAGAGCTTCAGTTGAGGCTACGCCTAAGCCTTTTCTTTGACCTATTGTGTAATTCCAAATACCATTATGTTGACCTAAAATTTTACCATCTGTATCGACAATATTACCAATTTTGTCTTTTACTTGAAGTAACTCGTTATAATCACCTTCATAAAAATCTTGGCTATCTGGTTTTTCAGCTACTTCTAAACCATGTTTTTTAGCAATATCTCTAATTTCTTCTTTTGTAAAATCACCTAAAGGTAACATGATATTAGCTAATTGTTCTTGCCTTAATCTATATAAGAAATATGATTGGTCTTTTTTAGGATTTACACCTCGTTTTAACAAATATCTACCATTTTCACCTTGTGCAATTCTTGCATAGTGACCAGTTGCAAATTTATCAAAATTAATTCCATTTTGTTTGGCTAAATGTGGCAAGACGTCAAATTTAATTAATGAATTACACCAAATACAAGGGTTTGGAGTTCTTCCAGATAAATATTCTTTTTTAAAGTTATCTAAAACTATTTTTTCATATTGTTCAGCACAATCAAATACGTGAAACTCAATTCCTATTTCTTCACAAATTTTGCGTGCAGCTTCAATATCTTCTTTTTCATCAGGTCCAAAGCATGCTCCGTGAGTCGATTTTTTTTCAGGAAGTGCGTTTATTTTTTCTTGAATTTCTTTATAAACACCATCCTTACCCCAAATAGCCATTGTTGCACCTACAACCTCATGGCCTTGTTCTTTTAACATTAATGCTGTTGTTGATGAATCAACACCACCTGACATACCAACCAATATCTTCATAAATTTATCCTCATTCCGTATTTACTAAAAAATTATATCACGAAATAGCGAGGCGGGCGGAATTTGATAAATCAAATTCCGCCCTGAGTATATTTAAGCGAGAGTGTATAAAATTTAAAATCTATTTACCAATTTCAGTAGCTTTTAAAGCCATTGATTTTGTAATATTCATAACTGCCAAGTTGGCTTCATAAGCACGTTGAGCCATCATAGCATCTGCGATATCCACCATAGCATTTACATTTGAGCTTCTGATATAACCGCTTGCATCAGCATCTGGGTGACCTGGTTTATAAATTCTTTCACCTGGAGTTGGGTCTTCAACAATACCACCATAAGATACACCACCTGAAAGTGCGCCATGTTGAGATAAACCAAATGTACCGTCTTGCATATTATTTAAAATTGCGTTAAATGATTCACCTTGAATTGAGTTCAAAACAGGAATCTTTCTCACATAATTTGGAGTATCAATATTTGCAATGTTCTTTGCGTGAATATCTAATCTTGCACCGTGTGCTTTTAAGGCATTTGAGCCTATGTACATTGAATCTAAAATTCCCATTTTTTACCTCGCTTTGTTTTAAATATTTCTTACAAAATATATATCGTTATCTTCCTACGTTAACTACAGTTTTCATCATAGAAATTACATTAGACATACGACGTGTTGCCATTGTGTAAATTAATGAGTTTTCTTGCATGCCAATTAATTCATCTGCTACGTTAACTCCTTCTGCTGTTCCTTGTTGAACTACGCTTGTTGTTCCCATTTCTTTAGAAAGTTTTGTTTCTAATGGACCTGATGCATTACCCAAGCATGTTGCAAAATCTAAATCTTGTCTTACATAGCCTGGAGTATCAACGTTTGCTATATTTTGTGTTAATAATTTTTGTCTTTTTGCTACTAAGTTTAAAACTTGTGATGTTCTTCCGAAACTGTCTACTGGATTGAATGCTACCATTGTTATTACCTCGCTTATTTTCTTCTCTCTAATTTGTTAAGTTAACTATGATTCTCTAATGTTAATTGATTTGTTATACATATCATCTGTCATTTTCAAAACACTCATACTTGCCAACATTGAAGCATTTAATCTTAACATTTCGTTTACTGATGTATAGATGTTTGTGTTTGAATTTTCCAAATAGTTTTGAGTAATCATATTGTGTTCCTTGACTAATTGAGGTTCACCAGATTCTTCTGTTTGCCAAACTCTGTTACCGTGAGAGTCTTGTTGTAAACCTTCTGGACAATCAAATTGAACTACAGGAATTGTTCCTAAGCATTTACCTTTGCTGTCCATTGCAGATTCATAAGAGAAAACTCTGCCGTCTGGTTTGATTTGGAATTTGTATAAGTTTGCTGGAAGTTTAATTCCTGCGCCAACAACCCAACCATCATTTGTTAAAAGGTAACCATCTTTACCTCTTTTGAATGAACCATCTCTAGTGTATGCAACTTCACCGTCTGGAGAAACAACAGGAATAAAACCTTCGCCATCAATTGCTACATCATAAGGGTTTCCAGTAATTTTCATGCTACCTTTTTGATAATCTGTTCTAACAGCACCGTGAACATAACCGTCATCTGATAACATTTGTTCGAAACGGACAGCTTTGTAACCATTTGTGCTATAGTTTGCAAAGTTAGTACCAACGTAACCTAATCTTTCAAACTGGCTTGATGCGTTATTAATATTTTTTCTAATTATACCTTGCATATTGTACATAATTATTACCTCGCTTATTTTAATTTACTTAGCTTGCTGAACCTAATTGGCTGATTGTTTTTTGAAGATTTGAGTTTTCAATTAAAAACATTTGTCTGTTTGCTTCAAAAGTTCTTTTTACTGGCATCAAGTTCATAAATTCTGTTTGTAATGCTACGTTTGAAAATTCGCAATAACCTTGTTGAACTTGAGGATTTACAATACCTGCACCATTTTGGTCTACAATACCTAAGTTAGCAATATGTTTTAATTTTTTTGTTTTTCTATCTAAAACACTGATTGCACCTCTTGTATTAACTACAACATCCTTTGCACCTTTTGGTAAAGTACCGAATTTAATAGGAACACCTGTGTTAGATAAAACTTTGTTTCCGTCTAGGTCTAAGAAGTTACCATCAACATCAATTTTAAAACGTCCGTCACGAGTCATTCTTACACCGTCTGGAGTTTGAACTTGGAAATAACCTTTTGAAGCCATTGCCAAATCAAGAGGATTATCTGTGATTGAAAGTCTGCCAACTGTGTCATCAACAACAGTTGATAAACCGTCAACACCAAGATATTCAGTAAATGAAGATACAACAGCTTCTTTACGTTGATAACCGACTTTATCAAAGCCATTTACGTTGTCAGAAGCATTAGCCATTAATGCAGTTTGAACTTGCATAGCTTTAATTGCTGTTTTTAAACCGTTTTCATTAAATTGTACGCCGCTATTTAATCTCATAATTACCGCCTCGCTATAATTCTCTTATTCTTTTAATCGGATAAATTCAAGTAAAGTAGAGTAAATTGATTAAATCTCATCTGTTTAGTGGATTTTACTTTATGTATAATGATATTTTTTAAAAAGTCAAAAAAATTGCTTGACATAATTTTTTTTACCGTTTACAATAGAGAGGTCAACACATGACACGCCGGCATAGCTCAACGGTAGAGCAACGGTTTTGTAAACCGTAGGTTGTAGGTTCGATTCCTATTGCCGGCTTGTTTGTTGATAACCCCTCGAGCCTTTGTGGCGCAGGGGTAGCGCACTCCCTTGGTAAGGGAGAGGCCACGAGTTCAAATCTCGTCAAAGGCAATTTAGACATGGGTCGGTGGCCGAGTGGCTAAAGGCAACAGACTGTAAATCTGTCGACGCGAGTCTACGGTGGTTCGAATCCACCCCTGCCCAATTTTTACAAAACCCTTAATGACATTGTTCATTAAGGGTTTTGTCATGTTTGGTATGGTGAGATTTTACCACTAACAATGCGTAGCATTGTCGGTGGTTCGGCGGATTTTCGGTAGGGTGGAGTTGAGCAAAGCGAACGAACCCGTCTGTGCAAATAGCCTTTTTGAGCACTTATTTGCATAGCAAATAAAAAGCGAAAATACTAAGGCTATGCGTACCCGAATAATCCAAGACTCTTGCTATTTTAAAATAGCAAAATTTACTGCCCAATTTTTAATCCTCAAGAGAAATCTTGGGGATTTTTTAGTATTAGGAATGATTCTTTACACCAAAAAGGTATTCCGTTTTCGGAATACCTTTTTGGTTTGTTTTTTATTTTTTTGTAGAACTTTTATCTTATTGTGTTGAACAAGTTTGTAATTATTTTTCAACTATATAATTGTAGCATAAAGGCATTTTTTTGTTTTTTATATTTTAAATTTAAGTTGAATTTATTAATTTTTTTTAAGTAGGATTGGCTAATATTTGCTTTATATAAGGTTATTTTTTATCAACACAATAAGATTTGTGTTGAGTCAAGCGGTAAAGGCTAGATATTAAGTTGGAAGAAACCTTTCCGCAACGAAAATACAATAATTTATTAAAAGGGATAAGAATATGAAAAAGAATACTAAAAAATTAGCATTACTTATTATGGCAGTGATGTTTACGACTTTTGGAATATCAATTTCTAATAGCACAGTTTTTGCTGATGAAACAGAAAATACAATTACGGTTAAACAATGGGTAGGCTCACCAACAACATACGAATATAAGATTTTTAAAGTACCAGAAATAGCAGGTAATGGTGGGGCTATTGCTGTGCATTCAAGTTTAAAAGTATCAATATCAGATTTTATAGGAAACTCTGCAAAAGAACGTGGTGGGGCTATATATAACTATTCTGATGGAGAACTTACAGTTGATACAGCAACCTTTGAAAATAATTCTGCAAAAGATGGTGGAGCTATATTCAATGACAATATTGCAGAAATTATAGGCTCAACTTTTAAAAACAATAAGGCTGTTACATATGGCGGTGCAATATGTAACAACGAAGAACTTACCATTTCAAAATCAGTCTTTGAAAACAATGAAGCAGGCAAATATGGTGGAGCTATAGATAACGATAGTAATTTAGAGATTACATCGTCAACTTTTTCTAACAACTCGGCTAAAAATGGTGGTGCAATTTTTCACGATAGCGAAGACAGCCTTAAAGTTAAAGATTCAAAATTTCTAGGAAACCACGCCGAAGAAAGTGGCGGAGCTATAGATAACGGTGAAAATGCAGTAATTACAGATACTACATTTATAGGTAATACAGCAAACGGAGAAAAAAATGACATTCACAATGTAGGTTCACTTGAATTAAATGGTGAAGTAAATTTTGATGGTGGGATTACCAATGGAGGTAGAGGTTATTCTAGTGGTACTACTACAATTTCAAGTGATTCTACTGTGAACAATCAAAATGGTTCATTAGTTCAAGGGGAAGTTTCAGTTGGAACAGGTGCAAAATTAATAACCGACTTTTCAAAGATGTCTGTTACCGAAGGTATAACTAACAATGGTACTGTTACTCTTGTTGGTACATCAGGCGAATTTGGAGAATACACTAAATTTTCCGGTAATGGTTCTATCGTTTTAGATGTAAAAGACGGCACTTTTACATTGAATGACTCTAGTCTTATTGCAGATACTATAAATATCACAGTAAATCAAGGACAATTCAAAATTGGTTCTAAAGTAAATGACATTAATAACAAATTAGCCTTTAATGACGGTACAACATTAAACATTATGAACAATGTTAACAATACTGTTAAGGATTTAAATATTTTAGGTTCAGAATCTGAATTAAAATTGATGCTAGATTTTAATGATAAGATAGACACAAAAGACACAACAACAGGTTCTAATAATTCTATATCATTAGAAAAAATTAACCTTAATAATATTACAGGTACATCATCAACAATATCAGATACTTTAGGCGATATTATCAATATAGCCTTAGATGCAGAAATTATTGACGATAGCAATACATATAACTATGTTACATTGAATAAAAATGGAAGTGGTTCTGCAGAATTACAAGCCTCAACAAGCAATTTGAACAGTGCTATTCAAGACACAGCAAGCCAAAGAACTTATCAAATGAAAGGTTCAGAAGCAATTGACTCTAACAATAACGCTATAACAGGAATTCTTGTAGTAAATGGTAATGGAAATACCATTTCATCATCTGACTCAAATTACGGAAGTATCTCTATTGGTGGTGTTTCAGGCAATTCAGAATTATCATTAGTTGATGCAAACATTAACAATTTTAAACTTAAAGATAGCGATAAAGGGGCTTTCACAATTAAAGACGGTGGCGAACTTTCAATCGTTGCAAAAAATAATGATGTAGCAATCAAAAATATTACAGGTGGCGACAGTAATGCAATTTATTTAGATAGCACAAGCGGTGACGCTACCGCATACATTATTGCTCAAAATTCAGTAAGAACAGTTACAATTGATAATGCTATCCGTTCAAACAGCGAGGACAACACAATCAATCTTGGCGGTAATGGTAAAATCATTTTAAATGGTATTT
>ERZ808275.775-NODE-775-length-10879-cov-10.829915_pt1 | contig 10879 bp, 23 predicted proteins | sample MGYA00520894_ERZ808275 | MGnify/ENA primary metagenome ERZ808275 (study PRJEB31516, sample SAMN03275598) | gut metagenome | biome: mammalia-associated habitat; material: feces | host: Papio cynocephalus | place: Kenya | collected 2012-08-03 ...
TGGCTCTCGGCTCGTGCCTCTCTTTAGACCTTCGATGTAGAGAGCTTTATCAGAAGGATCTGAGCCGGCTAACCTTGCCGGACGATGATCCTTCTTGCAGAAGCTCTTCTGAATTGATGCCGAGCGACCATGCCAAAGGTGGCAAGCCTCACGAGTTTCTGATTACTTATTCCACTCGTCAATCTTTCCCTGGATCGAGATGCCAGATTCACTGATGAGTTCCTTCAGGATGCCGAGCATTCTCCATCCCTCGTTGTGGTCAACGCAATCCTTCGCCAGAATGTCGAGATGCTTCAACGACTGAGCCTCTGACGTAAACTTGCCTCCGATGCGGAAACGTACACCATGGAACATGATGAGGTTTCTCATCGTGAAGTAAGAACCAGAGCCCTTGTAGGCGTTGATGAAGTCGTTTGACTGCTTGGTATTCCAGTAGAGGTGCTTACGCACCTTGTTGAAGTTTTTGATTGTTCTGTAAAGAACTTCATAGGAAGCCGTAGAACACATGGTGCTGGCCATCTCATAGAGTGGAGCGTACACCTTCTTCTGCAAGTCGGCTACGAAGATGTTCTTGTTGTTGATGCGAACGTATGGAAGTCCGTGGCAAGTGTGATTGTAGTGCTCCTTGTCGAGCAAACCGGTCTTCTTATCAACGCGATAGATGAGGTTGTTCTCAACGTATGCCTTGAGCTTACTGATGTAGCCTGCTGCCATGTCGGAGGCGACATCACCATTGAACCACATGTTGCGCATCTTTGCGTTGTCGGAGTCTCCGTGCTTCTGCATCTTCATCTGAGCGTAGATTTCGTTCTCCAACATTCTCCACTGATACTCGTAGCCCTTGCGCTGCAATACCTCGTTGAATGACTTGCCGTATTTCTCCATGTCTCTCAACATGTGGAACATCTGGCTCATCACCCAACGGCGGAACAGCTTCCAGTTGTTCACGTATCCGCCCTCCACGAGCTTCTTCTCCACAACGTCGTCCTCGTCTGGTGCAATCTGCACGAAATCCACAGGGACAGCCTTGCCGTCCTTGATTTCAACGACCTGCTCGTCTCCGAGTGTGAAGTACTTGCTCATGTCGTAGCCCAACGCTCTCAACGTGTCCATGCGCTTCTCCGCCTTGGTCTTCTTCTGAGCAGGGACCTCCTTTGCGGATGCCTCTACGTTCTTAACTACTACGTTCAAGTTCTCACCAGTGATTGTTGCAATCTGTTTCATATTCTTTAAAATTTTAAATGGTTGATAATTAATTTATTTAACTCTTGTGGATGAGGCTTATGCCCCACCCTTGCTTGGCTCAATCCAGTCTCTGAGGATGATTAGGTCCTTGTCCTTGTCTGACTGCCAGAACCACGTTCCCCATTTACTCTCCCATGCGAGGTTTCCACGTAGCAGCTGTATGAGTATATACAACTCCAGCTTGCATCGCGCCACCTCTCTTCTCTCTCCGTACATCATGTCCTCGTCCGACAGTTCTTTCTCGGGCAAAGCCTTGAAATATTGTCTGCGATGCGACTCTGAACGCTCCGACGGAACGGAATGCTTGTAGGTTTCGTATCTCTGCTCTATCGCAGGAATTACCACCTCATGCGTAAGGTAAGGAACATCGTTCGGCTTGTCCTCCTCGGACATAACAACCTTTCCGTTCACTCTGCATGTTCTCTTTTGGAAGTTGATGGTGAACTTCGCACCATCCTCTACCGCCTTAATAATCTCGTCGTATGTCATATTCTTAATTATTTGGTTAATAGTTGTGCGCTCAAAGGATGCGTTGCGTATCTTTATGAGCTTGATTTAAACTGTATGTAAGTCCTGATCATCCAGGTAACCACCTGCGAAGATCAGGATGCCTTCAAACAGTTTCATCAATGTTTCCTTCTTGCGCACGTTTTCGGCTCGCAATAGCTATAGTGTAACCTCGGTAGAGCGTTGCATGAGTGTATTCGCTCGATTAAGTCACGTGCTTGCAGGATACGACGGATGTAACCACATCCGTCGTATCTAATTCAACACGTGGCACTAAATTTTCTATTCTTGGTTACGCGGGCTGCAATGCCCTTGGTTGTTTGTAGGTACACTCATAGGCTCGTCGCTTAACTTTATGATGCCGATTGTTACCAGTATGTTACGCGGGTAAACCTGTTGCGTGCAGGTTGACCCGCGTTATCTCATAGCTGGTGACTAAACGCAGCCTCCTTGTGTACCCTTTTGGCTTGCGATAGCTCTTGGACTGACCGACGGCTCGACACATTGATTTATTTTTCTGATTAGCAACAGGAAGTCGCCAGACTCAGACGCCTGAGGCGCATGCGTGATAGCGCGTAAACCTCGGCGTCTGAGTCTGGTTAGAGACCTGTCGCATAAACGTTGCCGTTCGTCAATCCTTGGCGGTGTGCGCCACCTGTGAAAGTCATACGGACTGGCACATAACGATAGGTTATTGATATTGCCTGCCTTGTGCGTCATACAAGGTTCCTAATCCCAATCTCAAGTTGAATACCGATAGGTATGAAACTTGGCTCGGGATTAGCGACCCTTGGATGATGTTGCAGAGGCAGGAGATTAAACTCGTCCGTCCTTCTTCCACGTCCTTGTGCTCGGTCACGGAGATTGTCGGCGTTGAGGCTTTGCGCATTCCTTTATGTCTTCGATAGAATCCTGGACAGGAAGCACGGACGGACCATCTCTTGCGAAGAGATTGGTCCCCGTACTCTACACGTCCGGATTGTTAAACCTCGCCTCCATACCGACAAACCCTTGCGCCAGGAACTCTGTCAAAGGGTAGCGACCAACGTATTGTACGCAGCCTTGCGAGTTCTCATCGCATTCTGTGCGCAACCGATGGATAGATACCCCTTGATTTCGCTCTCCGTCTTCCCTCTGTTGGCTCTCACGTTCCTGCCACGCCCTCGGTCTATGCAACCTACGGCTTGCGTCTTCACGTATCCGAGTCCACCGATCTTACTCTTGCCTGTCTTGACCGCACGGATGCAGTCCATGACAAAGGTGTTGAGGGTGCTGATGTCCTCCTTGACGTTGATGACCGGCAGTACCTGTGTAGCCCACGAGAACTCTCCGCATCCCTTGTAGAGATACCTATTGACGGCGTTGATGGCTTTTGTCATCGTGGTGTCGCGATTCTTTATCGTCCTCTTCTCGATTTCCTTCTGAAAGGTTTTTATTCGAGTCGAGGACAATGAGATGTCGTGTCCCTTGATGGAGTAGCCCAGGAACTTGAACCAATGCTGTGTGTCAAGATACTCGACCTTCTTAGGGTTGAGCTTCATCTGCATCTTCATCAGTTCGTCCTGCATTATTCGCATCGCCTCCTCGTAGTCCTCGCCCACGAACAGCGTATCGTCAGAATAGCGTACATAGTAGCCTTTCAGGTTGGATAGCTGCTCGTCTATATGGTAGAGCACAACGTCGGCGAGCCAAGCCGCAACAGAGCATCCCTGCTTGAGGGACTGGTAGTTCTCGCAGAGATTTCCTTCCGTGTCGAAGTATATGTCCGTGTGGTAGTAGTCACGAATGACCGCAATCAACGCTGACTTTCCGTACTTCTCCTCCACTCTGTCGAACGCCTCGTCAATGTAATTGATGGGCACGCTGTCAAAGTACTTGGACAAGTCGGACTTCCAGCCAAGGATTGTTCCACGCGTGGAACATATCTTCCTCGACACCTCCTGCACCACACGACCGCAGCCGATTCCCTTTTGGTACGACTTGCATCGTGGGTGTGTCATCTCCGGCATCAGCTCGAACAGGAGGTCGTTGGCTATGCTCAACAGGATTCTGTCACAAGGCTCGTTCACATAGACCGTGCGGAAATCTCCGTTGTCCTTTGGAATCTTAGCCGTGTGAGGCGGCATTATCTTGTACCTGCCGTCACGAATCCTTCTGTACATCTCCAGTCTCGCCTCAGGTGTGGTGAGCTGATACATAACTGCTTTGCTCATGTCCTTCATTAGGCCCTTGTCGATGGCATACTGCCAACGCTCGGGCTCGAAGAACATTTGTAGGATCTTGTCTTCATTCATAATTCTTCTTGCTTTGGTTATTGTGCGCAGTCCTTAGCTGCGCTTTTGAGCTACACCCATAGATTCCTGTATTCTTCCATGAGCTTGTTATGTTCGCCATATAATTCCAACACTTTCTCTTCCGGTAAATCGCTAGTGTTGTGAACACGAGAATAATTAAGCTCGTCCCTAATCTCTTTGAGGCGAACGGCTATCTCCTTTCCTCTTTTTGGGTCTTTATTTTTCATATCTACAATATTTTGGTTATAGTAAGGGAGATTACTCTCCCTTTGTTTTGGCTTTGCAATACTTGATGTACTCCTTGAACTCTTCGTCTGTAAGGTGACTTTCCATGTCGCCTCCCCAGTAGGAGCACTGCTGGTCAAGGAAACCATCGATATAATCATCGTAAGTGCTCCATAAATCGCCGAGGCAAGTCATGGCTTGATTTCTTGATATACAGGACCATCCTTCTCTGCGTCCACATAGAACTGCTGGTCGTCTTCGATTTCTACGGTCTCTCCGCAGAAATTGTCCGAGCCAAGGATAATCTCGCTTCTGTCGTAGGCATCCTGCACAAGCTGTTTTGCTTGCTTCTTGCTCTCCGCCTCCACACTAACGACCTTGTTCAAGGTCTCTGTCACTGATACGTAATACTTCATAATCTTTACTTTTTTTGGTTGATAATTGGCAGAGGGCAAACGCCCTCCGTTTTTAGGCTACCTCCTTGATGTAGTAGGCGAACTCGTCAGGGGTATCTTCGTGCTTCTCCTCGTCCAACCAATACAAGTAGGATTCGCACTCGTTATAAAGTGCGCTCTCGTCAATGTTGAACTCGTTATCGTAGTCGCTGAGATAAACGCTTCCTACGCAGATCTGACCACGGAGCTTCTTTAGCTCTTCTTGCGAAAGGTCAAACACATTGCGCTCAACCTCCTCTCTCCACTCCTGCAACTCCGCATCCTCGTCATCATCGAGCAAGCGAGCGTACAAAGGACACAAGCCGAAGTCGCCGAACACCATCTTTTTCCAGTACACCTCGCCGTAGTAGTCTTTTACCATAACGAGGTGGTCCTCCTGAAGTTCGTACTCGGACTCCACGCAATCGACATAGGTGTCGTCGCATGGGTAGTCCTTCCATGCAGCCTCGAAGAGCTCCTTGGCTCTTTCTTCTGCATCCTTGAAGCCCTTGACGATTTCAAATTTACTCTCGTCTCTGTAACCTGCTTTCACTACGTACAATTTAAATTTCTTCATAATCTTATCTGTTTAATGGTTTGTAGGGGTAGCCCGAAGGCTACCTGTTAGGCTAATGCGTTCAATACTTTGTGAGCATTGTACGCCACAGGGTTGTTGTACTTCATCTCTGCGAGGATACGTCTCTCGCAAATCTCCATGCAACGCTCGTGTGCGATGTTCTCCGACAACGCCGTGAAACTCGACACGCAAGCGTCCGATGGCTTTCCGATGGAATACGTGTAGCCGTTGCGATAGCAGATTATCTTTCTGCCAATCTTGTAAACTACGTCACTACCCTTCTGTTGTGTTCTGATTTTCTGATTCATAATTCTTTTGTTATTGGTGAATAGAAAGGGAGCGTGCAAGCTCCCTCTAATTAGACTACTCCTTCCACCATTCGGCGATGTCGGAGCGTTTCAAGTTTCTCATCTCCATAAACTCCTTGAGCGTATGGCAGTAGGTATTCATACAATAGCAGTCACCTTTCAGTCTTACGTGTACTTCCATTACGATATTCCTTTAATGATACAACACTGCTCTGCCCTTACGCTCTCTTAGCTTGTTGAGTAGATATTTCTTGTCGCTACCAGAGAAATTGTCCCTGATATACTTCTCACACTCCTTCTTCGTCCAGAAATGGCTACATTCCGTCTTTTCAGGAGACACGCAGAACCACATCTTTCCGCCCCATACGTCGCACAGACCTACGTAGGCGATTCCTTTCTTAAATTCCATAATCTATTCATATTAAATGGTTTGACAATGGTAGCGTGGATATTTCACCACGCATTTCTTAGGCTACATACACGTCATCGTACCACTTCTTGAAGTACTCACGTGCGTCCTTCTCGTTGCTTATCTGCTGAGAGATTGTCAGCTTCTTCGTTGGCTTGATGACAGCCGCAACGGAAAATGTTCCGTCGGCAACCCATCTGAGGAGCGAAGCTTTGATGTCTTCGTTCTCAACGCTCTTTACAATCTCGCATTTCAGCAAGTCGTCGTCGAAGATTTCCTCTAAATCTTTCTTTGTCTTCTCATTCATACCTCATAGTTTATTGGTTAATACTTGAATCTCCCCATGCAAGGGGAGAATTTTTAGGCTGTAGGAGCGAACTCCTCCTCTCTTTCGAGGTCATAGCTCAGATCTTGAAGCTCGTTCGAGAAATTGTACTTGATTCCGAACGTGCCGAATGCGTAGAAATACCACGACGATAGATATTCTCTGTCGTCGTTGGCTCTCTCGCTGTCCTCGGCTGCGTCAAGACGCTTCACCATCTCAGGGAACAGGTCGAAGTAATCATCTCCGTCGTAGTCGGTAGGCCAGCATGTGCCTGTTCTGTACTTCGGATAATCATTCTCTATGTCAGCAAAGTTGCCATCCATTCTGTGAGAATCCATGTGGAGATACTTCTTCATGTCTCTGTTGACATCGTGAGCGAACTCCCAAGCGAGGTTGTGTATGTGATTCTCGTCGTCGTACAGGTCGTTGATGTACTGCTCAAGCTCCTCTTTGTTGTCGAAATTATCCAGGCACTCTCTGTAAAGCTCCTCGATGGACTTCGCAAACTCCTCGATGCCGATGTAGTCAGCCACCTTTTCGATGACCTCTCCCTTGTTGTTGCTAACAACTTCCACAATGTTCTTTTCCATAATTCATTCGTTTAAATGGTTGATAATAGGAATCCCCACCCGTGAGGATGAGGATTGTTTTAGTCTTAGAACAAATTCACGATGTACTCTTCCACATTATTGACCACACCGCCATAAAACAGCCACTGAACGTAGCTCTTTCTTTCGACAAGAGACAGCTCTTTGTACAATTCCTTGTATTGCTTAAAGTGTCCGTTGTCAAGCGATGCAACCAAATACTCGTAGAATGACTCTGCGCTCTCTCCTACCTCGTAGAACTTAGCCTGCTGTTCCGCAGTCTTGCTTCTTCTCTTTGCCATAATTCACAAATTTAAAGGGTTAAACAATGGAAGGCACGCCCATCCCTGGGCGCACCTTGTTAGGCTTAATTTTTTCCAAATTTAAACAGAATGCCGTCCGGAAGTTTGCTATATTCCAATGCGTTCACAAAGTCCACAAACTGCTCCTGTGTGATTTTATTGCCGTAGTCCATCCAGTTGAACATAACCGTGTTGTTGTGCTGATAATAGATTACATTATCGACAGGGAGCCCATGGTCGAGAATGTAGAGCATAACGTCACGCTCGCCTCTCGCTTCTTTGATTGTTTTCTTATACTTGTCTATTATACGCTGGCGTTCCTCCTCAAGTTTAGAGGCTTCTCTCTGAGCGAGAACTTTCTTTACGTTCTCCTCCGAGTAGTCCCCATCCTTGATCTTGAGCTCGACATAGTATTTGTCGCCCGCTCCGATACTGAGCGTTGGTCTCTCCTCGCCTATGGGGTTGTATGGGTTCTCCCACGTTTCGCCTTCGGGAAGAAGAAGCTTTATGAACTCGTCTGCCTCTCGCTTCCATCTGTCAACGATGCCCAGCTTGAACAACAAGTACTTGAAGTACAGCTTGTCGTTGAGCTGAGCCGCAGGGAGTAGCTTCTCGTACTCCTCGTCTGAGATTCTGAGCTCTCGCATGCAGTAATCCTTGTTGTGTGTAGCATTATATATCCCGCTCTCCACCGCACCCCACGGCTGTCCCTTGTAGTTGCACAAATGTAGTGCCATAAAAGGACGCAGCTCTGGGAAATGCTTGATGATGCGGTCTGTAATCTGGCCACACTCCTTGCAATGCCACGCACCGAAAGCGTAGATGTCCAACTGTCCAGAGATGGAGAACGTGTAGATGTAGTTTCTAGGAACTCTGTCTCCGTCCTCCAGCTCTGCTATAGCAGTGAGTCTATGTCTCTTTCCGTTAATCACAAGAATCTTCTCGAACTTCTTTACAATCTTACCTTTCATAATTATACTATTTAAATGGTTCAACATGGAATCCTGTGCGGATAGACCGCACAGGACTTTTTGGTTCAACAATCATACAAATTCGTAGAGTCGCACAAGTCCCAGCTAATATCACCGCGCACAGCCATGGCATCAGTCCAATCAAAGAACATGCCTGCAACTTCGCCACTGAAACCATAGTGGTCAGGGACAATTATGTGATTCTCGTCGCAATAATCCCAGAAAGCAGCCCTAAGCTCCGATTCTGTGTTATACAAATATTTACTCATATCTTGATAATTTTGGTTAATAGAGCCAACGTTATGGATACGTTGGCGTTTTTGGCTTAAAATCTGCGAGGCTTGGAGAAATCACGCTCGATCTCACGTGCTTTCTTGTCGGCTTTCTGCGCTCTTCTGAAATACACGCTTCTGTCCAGCTTCTTCTCTATGCAATCCTCTTCGATAACTCTCTTGTGGCTCGCTACCAAGCTCGCAAGAAATCTTCTGTCTCCGTCTGTCATAATTCTGAATTTTGATGGTTAATAATTGTAATGTAGCCCTACATAAGGGCTACACGGAGTCTGGCTTGATTGCATCGCACTTAACAAAGTGTGGGCAACAATGTACGTTGTCCTTGAATATTGCGTGCCAGCAACATCCTACACATCTTTCGTCTGTCACGTCCCACAATCTGTCTTGCCCATACTTGTCGATAATTCTTAGAGTTTCCATAATTTATTCTGTTTTGGTTATTGCAGATTCCTCAAGCGAGGAATCCATTTAGGCTGATTTCAGAGAGTCCAAAATCTGTAGCTGGGAGATGCGCGTGAAAAGATACACAGGGAAGCGGTCGTACACGCCGTTGTGCTTCTTGACCATGATCGTCAGCGAATCTCCATCACGACTTACGCTCGTAGCCTCCCATACGTGGTCGCCAGAGCCTCCGTCTATCATTACAGGGACGTTTGGTACGCACACAAACTCTCCGTCTTTGACAATGCTTAAAATTTCTTTCTGTATTGTCACTCTAATTCTGCAATCTTCTGTCATAACTATTCTGTTTTGGTTAATAGCAGGCAGCACGAATTATCGTACTGCCCAGATTTTGGCTATCATTGGTTGTGTGACCATTTCCACAGACGCTCAACGTAGTCAGGACCACACAGGTACTTGTCCGTGTCCCCTCCGTCGTCGATGTCGTTCATTAGCCTGCGCACGTCCTCCTTTAGTTGAGCCTTGTCATCCTCGGCTCTCTGTGCGTACACTCCACAACCTACAAGGAGCAAGGCTATCGCCAACACTCCAAGGAACTCACAAATGTCTCTTCTCATAATTCTGAATGCTTTGGTTAATAATGAGGAGAGGGAGAAACATCTCCCTCTGATTTAGGCTGACTCCCACACGACTTTCTTGTCAGAGTCTCGTCTTAGCTGGAATACTAGACGGATTTTCTTGTACTCGTCAGCTGTCTGCTGCAATAATACTTTTGCCCTTGCTAACTTGCAAATGTCGTACTCTGAGTAAACTGAGGCGTAGATGATGTTTGTCACAGGAACTCCCTGAGACAAATCGAAGGCATGAAAATTATTCGTGCCATCCCATTTTGCATAAACTATAAACATATTCTCAAAATTTTGGTTTGTAGGAGTGCCTGGCAATCGCCAAGCACAAATTTGGGCTTAGAACTTCTTGATGTACTCGACGACCTCGTCATACAACTCGTCGAGCTTCTCGGGACGTAGTGTGTAGAAAAACGAGAATTGCTCACAATGTAAGTCCTTTGTCTCCTTGCTCCCTGTGTACACGCACACGCTCACGTATCCCCCTTTTTCGATGTATATCTCGAAAGAGAATTTTCCGTTGGCAAACGTGTCTCTCTGAATCTCATGCAACTTAGGCAAGATGTTCGTGCGCAAATACTCTCTGTACGTCTCCCACTCAGGGTAATCTAATTTCTTCATAATTCTGTGATTTTTTTTGGTTTAACATAGTATGCGTGGGAAAAACGCCCACGCACGTCTTTGGCTTACAACAAATCAAGGCAGACGATTATTATCCATCCCTCCTTGTAGTCAAGCAGAGCAATATTGTCATCGCTCAATTTCTTGTCTATCCACTTGCCTACGGATGGCATGTTGCTGCACTCGGTGTCGTCCACCCACAGCGCACAATATGCGCCAGGCTGCAAGTTCTCACAGCCTGTGTCGTTCGCACCGTACCATTTCTCAGGTTTCACAGGTGCAACGAATGTGTTGATTGCCCACTGAGTGTTATCCACTCCGTCCTTGTTGAGGACATCCATGAGGTCTATGACCTGCGCTTTGCTAATTGCTTTCATAATCTAATTCTGTTTAAATGGTGAATAATAGAATCCGCCTGAATCTCTCCAAGCGGAAATTTTAGGCTACATATCCCATAGGTCGTCTATCTCCTGCTGAATGTGGTCCACGCTGATGGCTATCAAGAACAGACCGCACATCTCCAGGATTGCCGAGTAAATCACAGCCTGCAAGTCTCCAAGCGCAAAACCAGACACGGCGATCACACCGCTCAATACGCTCACGAGAACCACCAACACTAGGGAGAATAAACTCTTCTGCTTTAAAATCTTTTCCATATCTCTAATTGTTTATTGGTTAATTATCGTACTGCCTAGATTTCCTAGGCAGATTTTAGGCTAAAATTCTCCAAGCACAATTATCGTACTCTCCAAG
>ERZ808275.776-NODE-776-length-10874-cov-21.604492_pt1 | contig 10874 bp, 11 predicted proteins | sample MGYA00520894_ERZ808275 | MGnify/ENA primary metagenome ERZ808275 (study PRJEB31516, sample SAMN03275598) | gut metagenome | biome: mammalia-associated habitat; material: feces | host: Papio cynocephalus | place: Kenya | collected 2012-08-03 ...
CAGTAATCTCTATAGGCTCTAGGCGTGCGAGCCTTTGGATAGGCTCTAGGCGTGCTCTCTTATTGGTATTCAACAATTTCAGTAGCTCCAATCTTCTATCGTTGATGGATTCTGACTTCAGCCTTATTCCCATATAGGGCTTATCGTCCACCACCAGCTCGAAAAGGCTCTTGCACATCTCCTCATCCTTGTGGGAGCAATAGAAGGAGTGTGCATCGTTTCCGAAAGACCAGCATAGGGCTATATATGCATTCGTATCCCTTTGTGCAAAGAACTCCTCGCGGGTTATCCACACGGGATGGAAAGTATCTAGGGAGTACTTGCCGTTTATGCAGTCGGAGAAGAACTGTGCTGTAGGCTTATGTATCTCGTTGTACAATACCTTTCTGTATCTTCCAGACAGGACTGCCGAGTGTGTGATAGCGCCACCACCGCCGAACAGGTCTACAAGCCTATCCCCTTGGGGTAGAAAGTCTACTATGTCATCGGCGATTGAGTTCTTGCTTCCGCAGTATGGAAGCCCATAGTTCTTGGAGTATCTCATTTCAATGACTTCTCAATCTCTTTGATTATCTTGCCATAGCTCTCTTCTGGCACAATCTCGAACCAGTCCTTGAACAGCAACTCTCGAGGAGTGTAGCTTATCAAGTTCCTTACAAGCTCCTTTTCATCTACCTCTATGTATCTGGCTATTGCCTTTAGCACCTTTCTGGAGGCCAATCTCTGCCCTTTGTCTATGAAGTATAGATGCGCATGTGTTATCTCTATAGCCTTGGATAGGTCATAGAGCGTCTTTCCTTTCTTTGATAGTGTTTCTGATATGTAGTTCATGGGTTTAGTATACCATATAGGATTACTCTATGCAACTATCTAAGAACATAGTTTATGCAATCCATGGTGTATTATACTCATTATGCAAGCTAAAAAATCTTATATATTTATGGATTACTATTGAAATATAATAGAGGTGTGAGTATAATACTAATACGCTACAATTAAATATTACCAATAAAGGAGGTAACATGCAAGCGATAAAGAGAAAAAAAGATAAAAAAGATAAAAGCAATCTAAAGCAAAGGTTCTTTGACAACCTCCCGAACATTGTCGCTTGCAGTGATTCCTACAAGGACTATGGCATCAAGCGTCTGCCAAAGGACTTGGCTAGGTACAAGAAAGAGATTCAAATCAACCCAAGCTATGAAGTCAGGCAGATAGTCCTCGATTGCGACTACTCTCCAGATGGCGCTTTCGATGAGTACCTGCCTTTGCCTAACCTAGTTACCGTATCAGAGAGAAACCATTTCCATGCAATCTTCTTTCTGAAAGACCCAGTGTTCAATAAGGACTCAAGGTCTTGGGACTTCCTAAACGACATGAGAAAGAAGCTCACAGACCTGTTCAACGCAGACCCGTCATACTCTTTCTTCACAACACACAACCCTTTTGCATACAATTGCATAGAGCTCCATGACAAGCCTTGGGCTCTCAATGAGCTATCCCAATATTGCACAAACATAGACAGAAAGACCATAGAAGCTAAATACATAAACAATGACAAGTACTCCAGAAACAGGACAATATTCAACAAGCTGTTGTACAATAGCACAAACCTATTGAGGAAATACAGGAAAAAGGGCGACAAGGTCATGGAAAAGGTCTTGATAGAGGAAGCATTGAGGCTATATGATGCGCTTCCAGACAAGAGCGACTTCTATGAGTTCGAGGTTCTGGCGATAGCGCGCTCGGTGTTCAAGACCTACAAGCATGAGATACAGAAATACAAGGACAGGCATCCGTACAAGGACAGCATGTACGAGAGAGCCAACAAGATAAGGGCAAGGGAATCGTCAAAGAGGAAGGCTTTGTTCCTAGGCTTGATGATTAAGGATAAGGTAAGGGATGAGATAATGCAGGTATTGGGCATATGCAAGTCCACATACTACAAGTACAGGAAAGAGGTATTGGGCAATCTGGCTGGATACTTTGGCTCTCTATATATAAATAGGTCTACAAAAGACAGGATTCAACCAGATGTTCTCTCAAATGCATTCAACCCTTTGCTTATTCGCCATAGACTGGCGTTTTCAGATGGCATTGAGCTTACCGATATCCCAAGCTATGGAAGCTCTGAGAACATCATCTCATGCATAATGGACATGATAAAGGACGCTGTTCTTGCCAATAATGGGCTGGATTTCCCGAGGCTTTTGATTGAAAAGCTTGGAAAACGGCTTAAAAAACACTGGAAAAACTTATAAAAGGGATAACTATACATGGAACTTGAGCTTTTACGCCATCAGTCCCAGCTTATTACGCTACCATTCGAGCATAGGGACATTAGACACTTCTTCCTAGTAGGCGGTTATGGATGCGGGAAATCATTTTCCGATGTAATGCTGATACTTGAGCTGGCGAGGCGATACCCGAAGCTAAAGGCGGGTGCTCTCTTTGGCGTTGCATCTCTTTCGGGAGTGCTGTTCACTACAACCATTGCCAACACTGTCGAAGCCATATGCAAGGAGACTGGCATAAGGTTCAGGCTGGACAAGAGGGAGAACATAATGTATGTAGGCTCTGCCAAGTTCAAGATATTCAACCTCGAGGACTACACGGCAATCGCTGGGTACAACTTCTCCGTAGTCCTTTTGGACGAGCTGGACGAGCTTGAGCAGTCAAAGGCTCTTGGCGCATACAAGGCTTGCCGAGAGCGATGCAGGGTCACTCTCCCAGACGGCAGGGAGCCTTTCATGGTCACTACCACCACAGCGCAGGGAAAGCGTGGCATATACAAGATTGTGCAGGATTTGAAGCGCGAGGTGGGAATCGATGGCAAGAGCACAAAGACATGCGTAATACATGGCAGGACGATAGACAACACCAACAACGACCCGTCATACTATGCAGACCTCTACAAGGCATATGACGAGCAGGAGCGCAAGGCTTACCTGGATGGCGAGTTCGTATCCTTGGAATCCGGACGTGTCTATCCCAAGTACTCCATGGACAGGAACGAGATTGACAGCTTTGAGGTGGATTCGCTGGAGGAAGTGTACATAGGTCAGGACTTGAACCTTGGCTACTCATCGGCTGTCGCATGCGTTGTGCGTGGCAACGCTATATATGTCGTCAAGGCGTTCTCTTTCGATGACATCTGGACAGCGCCATCCATGTTCCGCCATGAGTTCCCCACAAATCCGCTCTACTGGTTCCCAGACTCATCCTCAAAGGACATATTCAGCTTGCAAGGGTTCAAGCAACTGATATCGCAGATGGATATCAGAACCAAGATATCCACAGTGAACCCGTCCATAATCGCAAGGACTACAATGGTGAACATACTCTTCTACCAAGAGCGCCTGTTCGTGTTCAGGCAAAAGGACACGGCACACCTAAGGGAGGGCTTGGACATGCGCGGTTACGACAAGAACGGGAATCCGGAGAAAGGCGTTGGGAAGGATGCATACGACCATATGACAGATGCCCTTGAGTACGTCACGTTCAGAATCGTTCAGGACAGGGAGGAGTTTGCCGACATAAGGCAGATGCGGATGGCTGGCTACCATCCCAAGGAAAAGGTATAAACAAATCGGATAAATCATGCTACAATAACAACATGGAAAGATTTAACGACAATACTATAGACTTCAAGGAGAAAGCCAAGCTCGCAAAGGGCAGTAATCTCTACAAGGCTCTGGATTCGATAGCATCATCCTACATGGACGATGACGGCTATATAGTAATGGATTCAAAGGCTATCAAGGACTTGCAATCCACGATGGCTCAAGACCAAAGGGAAAGGCTGTTGCATGATGGCTACTCCACCTACACTACCATAAGGTCCAATGCCGAGAAGCGAATGAGGCTGTCGTTGTCGCGAGTTGCCGACAGCGCAAACGGCTATCCAACGCAGTTCATGGCTGACAGCGGGCTTTACAAGGGGTTGCAGAACATATACTTCTCCCCAGACGAGGCATCAATGCTCTATTCATCGAATGGTCTTCCAACCCATATAATCGACAAAAAGGCATCTGGCGTGTTCCTCAATGGCTTGAACTTCAGATGCAAGGGCATATCGCAGGATTTGATGGCTGAGTTCACTGAGTATGCCGAGTCCTCTGGGTTCATTGACCAATGGCGTTCCGCATTGACGCAGGCTTTGGTCTATGGCGGTGCAATCATGTACCCGATAATGAAGTACGACAACCCAAGCTCGCTTCTTGAGAGCATAGACATATATGACAAGGACAGCGTGTCCGATTTCCTCGAGTACACAGGAAACCCAAAGAAATCTTTCCTAAAGGAGTTCAGCGTATTCGACAGATGGAACACTGTCATTGTCCCAGAGTACTCGCCTATGGCTAAGGACTACTTGATGGCTGGTGCGATGTTCATCCCTGTGGATGGCGTAACTGTAAACACATCGAGGGCATCCTTGATTAAGTGGAAGAAGACATCGTACTGGGAGGCATTGAGGTTCATAGGATGGTGCCCGTCCGACTTCTCCGGCTGGATGGATTCCTACATTCAGTACAAGCTGATGCAACAGGCTCTTCCAAAGATGGCTATGCAGTCATCCCTGCTGTACTCGTATCTTCCAATCGACCCGGTGCTGATGCAGAATGGCACATCGGATGTAAGGGAACTTCAATCCATGGCGCAGGAGGCATTGGACAACATATCGGTCAACAACGCAAAGGTGTTCAACTCCGTTGGGGAGCTCAAGTCCATAGAAAGGCAATACTCTGGCTTCAAGGACATATTCGCCGAGAACAGGGTATCGCTATGTGCGGACATCGGGCTTCCTGTATCCGTTGTCTTTGAGGATGCGCCTAAGGGGCTGGCGTCCGATAGGGCGGATGACATAATCCTTAAGAAAGCGGAAGCTGTCAAGATGATATGGAACAACATATCGCATGAGGTGGCTAGGATGGCGATACTCCTTGGCTATGACTTCTTCGGAGTGGATTCAAAGGAGGCGGAGAACCTCAAGTACCTCATAGTCGAATCCACATCGCACACAGCGGAGACAGCACAGCAAAAGGCTGACATAGCCAACACGTTCGCCGATACCGTATCAAAGCTTTCGGTAGCTGGCGTTGCACCAAGGGATGGCATAAAGCTTGTAGAGAAGTTCTTCCCAGAGATTCCTATGTCGGAGAGCATGGAGGAATCGCTCTCACGCTCATTCAGCATGTTGCAGAATGCACAGAACCTGCCAGAGAATGCAAGGCTTGGGGACAAGAGCGTGATAGACGAGACCACAGATAGCCTTGACAATCTTGACAACCTTGTGAAATGGGAGGACTAGATGGCTACATACACAGCACAGATACTTGCAATCGCTGGGAACGTTGTGAAGCAGTATGGCAATACATCGTACATAAAAATCCCCTACTCCTCTTTAGGCGTGAAGACATCGTTCCTTTCGATGCTTGGAGGTGATGCTCTGGAGGCAATCCTAAGCGGTGGGAATTGCCGTATAGACATCAACATGGAGCGTTTCACCAAGCGTGGCAGGGCTGATGTATCCAAGAATATAATCTACTCACCCTCTGGCGCTACTGCAGTATCATCGGGGAACAACTATGTGACAGACAACATAGTCCCACAGCCGTGGGAGATGCAGATAGAGGCGAACATCCCTTATGATGCCGACATCGGGGGATTGATACAGTTCGCATACAACATAACTGTTGGCAGTTATATCAACACAGCCCAGACCGCTGTAATGCTTAGGAAGAAAGTTGTACGCACACTCCTAGAGAAAGCATACGAGAGCGGGACGCCTGTCATATTCAAGGATGATTCGAATACCGTATATGAGAACTGCGCAATCCAGTCCATAGAGTTTCTTCCAGAGGCTGAGAGCGAGAACCATCTGAGGATAAGGATGACTCTTGTAGAGATGAGGATAATGACATCCCTGTCCACGGAGTTCATAAGGGTCAGTGCGGACTCATCCAAGATTGGCTCTATAATCGGGAAGTCAATAGATGTAGGGAGCTCCACGACAACACTTATAGGAACAGGCTTGACAGCGATAGCGGGAACTGTCGGAAGATTCTTTGCATAGCTCTGCATAGGTAGGGATAAGGGATTCATATGGGATACAAATGGTACAAGGTAAACATAAGGGATACGGACAGCGACAACTTCACAACAAGCATATCGCTTGGCGCTATAAGCGTTGAGTTTCGGTTCATGCGTATCACAGCCCCGCTCTTTGGCGACCAGAAATGGAGATGCTGGGCGACTTTCAATGGCGAGGATACAAGGCAGGTATCGCTGTTCACTGCATCATGGCAAGAGTATGAGAACTACAAATTCTATACAGTCCGTTCGATAAAATACCCAAAGCCAACAGAATTGAGCATAGCGTTTTCATTGTATCTGGGGATTGATGAAGAGCTGTTGCAAGAGGCATAAGGGATATAGGCATGTTTGACAAGCGTATAGGTTTCTCATTGGACAACAAGTATTTCGGGAAGGGATGGATAGTCCCGTATGACCGAAAGCAGACATATGGCAAGGTGGCTATCACATGCAAGGGCTCTCTAATCAGCGGGGAGCTTGCGAACATGGTCACGCTTGAGATTATCAACTACTTCCCAGACAGGCAGATAGTGAAGAGCAATGAGTTCATCCCATGCGAGATAGCTCTAGGATATGGAGACAACCCAGCCTTGATAGGGACAATCAAGGGCGAGGTGAACAACGTGTACACCGAGTACACAGGCGTTGATTCAAAGACGGTCATACAGATTAATACTGGGGTATCCAAGAATGCGTATTCACAGAACATATCGCTGAAGTACCAAGCAGGCTCATCGATAAACCCAGCGTTGATGCAGATAGCCACGGCTCTTGGGTACACTGTAAGGGCAACAGAGGCATACATGCTGAAGACGCCTATCGACTTCCAAGGATGCGTAATGGATGCCATATCCAAGATTAAGAAGATAGTAGAGCCTGACGGGTATGCATTGCAGGTGGACAACAATGTTATATCCTTCTTCAAGGAGAAGTACGGGGTAAGCGGGATTACGACAACGATAAAGAACATAACCGCTCCTGTAAGGCTCAATGACGGTGGCATATGCGTGTCTACTCCATTCGACCCAAGGATAACTGTAGGCTCTTCGATAAGGATATCCCCAAGGTACTACATAAACAATGCTGGGATATTCACACGCAACGTCTATGAGGAGTATTACGTCTACCAAATAGATTTCGCATTCTCCACGGTAGGTAGCACAAACAACATGCAGATATATGGCTCTGCAAAGGATATATTGGCGTAATGGATGTACAGTATTGGGTAAGAAACGATTTAAGGACTTTCGTTGATAGCGTCATAGCAACATACGAGTTCATAGACTATGGGATTGTCACGGAGGCTGGAAACAGCATGGTAACGGTGGCTCTATCCACGTATTCTGTCTCACGCTATGCAAAGACATTGCCAAGGAAGATAGATGGCGTAAGGCTCTTGTACCCATCCTCCAGCTCGTTCTCAATCAGATGGAGCGTGGCTGTAGGCGACAGGGTATTGCTGTTGGCTACCAGAAACTACATAAAGAACCTTGACAGCACAACCCCAATTGCTGGCGGGGCAAACCATTTCGATGTAGAGAACCTGCTTGCATATCCAGTATCATCGTTCAATGAGGGTGCGATGGTGGCGATGGATATCGCAAATGGGAACATAGAGCTTGCAGTGAAAGACAAGTTGTCTATAACAGCCAAGGGGGACATAACGATAAAGACCGATGGCAAGGTGCAGATAGAATCCACAGGCGAGTGTACGGTAAAGGCGTCAAAGGCTACCGTGCAAGGCTCTGCTGGGAAGCTGGAGATTAAATAAAGGATGCATATATGGAAGACAAAAAGGCAAGGCATTACATTGTAGACGGGCAATCGATGACAATATCCGAGATTGCGAGGAAGTTCGACTTGGAAGACGGGATAAAGTATCTGCATCTTCTTGCAAAGAAATCCAACCATGATGAGCATTGCATCGAGGAGTATCTGAAGAGAAACAACTATATGCCTGTATAGAGACCTATGGTTTGCTATGGTTTGCTATGGTTTGCTATGGTTGAATATATCTGCTTAATGGGAGTATAATTACTTCTATGGACAACTCTATGCGAGATAGATACAAATTCGAGATAAAAACCGCTCGCATTGCAAAGAGCGGTATATACAAATACAGCAAGGCTGAAGCGGAGGCTATGACTGGGGAAACGTTCGATTCCCCATATGTCAACATATACCGTCCAGCTGTCGTATTGGCGAATGCTGTTGACAAATTCAAGAGCGTACCGCTGACGCTTGAGCATCCATCATCATTTGTAACGCCAGAGAACTACCAAAGGCTTGCCATCGGGGCAGTGATGGATTCCCCAAAGGTATCATATGTAGATGGCGAGGTAGCTATAGACAACAAGATAATGCTCGGCTCGTTGCAAGCATACAATGCTCTTGCAAGGGGCGTAAAGGAGCTGTCCGCTGGATATGTTGCCAAGTTCAAGAAAGCACATGGCGAGTATCGTGGGCAGGCATATGATGGCATAATGACAGATATAGAGACCGTCAACCATTTCGCTATCACAAAGAGAGCGAGAGGCGGGCATCAGACAAGGGTTTTGGATTCCCTGAAAGGAGATATGAAATTGAAGACAGGACTGTTCCACAGAATCTACAAAGCGTTCGTAAAGGATTCCAAGTCATTTGATGAGTTGGTGGACTTGATAGCAAAGGGCGAGGAAAAGCCAGATGCAATCAAGGGATATATAGACACATTGCCAGACAACGAGGACAAGCTCAAGCTCCAAAGATACCTTGAGGATTTGTCCAATGCTACAGGCGCTTTGGACGATGAGGTTGTAGCAATGGGAGCAAAGGAGATAAAGGAGCTCTACCATTCCATGGAAAGCGAGTTGGCAAAGGAAGAGCCAGAGACACCGCAAGTCCCTCTTCAACCAGATGAGGAAGTGTCAGTAGTAGACCCTACTGAGGATTCAGCAGAAGAGCCAAAGGAAGAAACCAAGGAAGAGGCTAAGGAAGAAACCAAGGAAGAGGCTAAGGAAGAGGAAAAAGAGGAAGCTCCCGAGGAAAAGCCTGAGGAGAAAACAGAGGAGAAAACAGAAGAGAAAACAGAGGAAAATGTGGAAGATGGATGTGGTGGACAAGAGGAGAAGCCAGCAAATGATACTTCCGCTGATATGGAAAATAAAGAAGAAGATAAGACGGCTGTTTCTGATTCTGTAGCTTCTATGGCACAAGGATTCACATTCGATTCGATGGCTGACGAGGACAAAGACAAGTTCAAGGAGTTCCTTATCAAGGCTGTATACGATTCCATAAGCGACAAGGATTCCGAGTTGCACAAGGCGATATTCGGGATTCCAAAGAAGCAAGGGATGAAGAGGTTCGCTTCCCCTGTGGTAGATTCGAATGACAACAAGGATACAAGTGCGATAGCCGAGTATGAGAAACTCAAGGGAGCTAGATAATGGAATACACAATCAACCCATTCGAGAAGCCAGTAATAAAAGGCTCAGAGAAGATAAGCGGATTGCTTTCCCCTAATGCGGAGGGGTATCTGGCAAGTGGCTATGTCGCAAGCGGTGATATCCCATTCGGGGCAGTCTGCAAGGAAGTAGCCAACTCAAACAAGGCAGAGGTCGGTGTACCTGCTCTTCTTTCCCAAGTTGCTGGTGTTGCGATATACGACCAAGCGACAGCATCCGATAGACCACAGCTTGCAAACAGCTACAGAGATAGGATGCAATGCAACATTCTTTACAAGGGATTCTGCTGGTACTATCTAAAGGATGCCACGACAGTATCCAAGGCATCAAAGGTCTTTGCAAATACAAACACAGGCGCAGTCGGCTTTGGCTCTACAGTCCCAAAGGATTGCACCGAGATTAAATGGATAAAGATTGCAAAGGTTGACGAGTCAAAGAAAGGCGTACTCGTCTATGTCAACATCTATTGCGAATGCGGAATGGGTGGAGGCGGTGACGAGCCAGTTGTTGCTGACTGGGCATATGAGGGTTCTACAGCAAAGATTCCACAATCAAAGCTTGATGGATACACTGCAACCAAGTTGTCCCTTGGCACAGATGGGACAACGCAAGTGATAGAGCTTTTGTGCAATGATGCCTACATCGGTGACAAGACCGACAGCGGGGACAATATCATAGTCACAAGGGATTATCTTGATTCCTATCCTACTACCAATGAGATGAACACTGCCTTGGCAAAGAAACAGCCTGTTGGGGACTATGCAACGACAAAGCAACTCGAGGGATATGCCACAGAGGCAAGCGTTACAGCCCTTACAACTACAGTGAATGGAAAGGCGACCAAGGCTACAACTCTAGCTGGATATGGTATAACCGATGGGGCAACCGCAAAGTCAGTAACAGACTTGACCGCAACGGTTACAGCATTGGCAGAAAGGGTAACAGCATTGGAGACGGCTCTTGAATCGCTTACAACAACAGTCAATGGAAAGGCAAATAAATCCACCACGCTAGCAGGTTATGGAATTACGGACGGGGTTACGGCAAAGGTAGCATCTGAAACATATGTAACGCAAGAGACTTATAAGACATTGTCATACAAGGTAAGCGGGCATGATACAGAGATAAGCAATCTTAAGACAGCAGATACAGCGATAAAGGCTCAAGTAAATGGTCAGGCAACATTGATAACAGCATTGCAAAATGGCAAAGCCGATAGCGCAGATGTCTACACCAAGACAGAGGCAGATGCAAAGTTCGCATTAAAGACAACGACTTGATAGTATGATAGAATAAGACAAGCCTAGTTTTGGGCTTGAGAGATATAAAGGAGACAGA
>ERZ808275.777-NODE-777-length-10857-cov-3.608128_pt1 | contig 10857 bp, 18 predicted proteins | sample MGYA00520894_ERZ808275 | MGnify/ENA primary metagenome ERZ808275 (study PRJEB31516, sample SAMN03275598) | gut metagenome | biome: mammalia-associated habitat; material: feces | host: Papio cynocephalus | place: Kenya | collected 2012-08-03 ...
TGTAGCTAATATTGATACTTATTCATTAGATGATATTGAAGCAAAACTCTCTATACTCTGTGTTCGCAACAAGGTAAGTTTTGATACTTCTAAGGAAGAGCAAAATAATCCTACTGTTTATAACTTAAATAATGATGTTAATATTGAAGACAGTGTTCCAGCTTGGATTAAAGCGGTCCAAGACGTTGCGAAAACTATGGAATAATTAAAAATTAAGGAGGAAAAACTAAATGCTTTTAAAAGATATGCTTAAAGATGTTAGTGGCGTATCTGCTGTTAAGGGCGGTTATGTTGAATATGGCTATGGCCAGGTTGAACCCAACCATTTAAGTGCTCAGCGTACCGGTCAGATCTACGGTCAGTTACCTGCTAATAAAAATATTAATCTTCTTGAAAATGGCCAGTTCGTAAAGTATGATTACGCAGCTGGTGATCTTGGTGAGGTTGACTTCGTTGGTAAGGGCGAATGGATGCTTGTTTATAATGAAATCAAGCTTTATCGCGAAGAGCAGGGCGATTGTGAATTCGCTATGCGCAAGGACGATTATCAGGCTCGTTACTATAGCCCTTATGATGGTCAGCCCCAGGCCGACAAGCAGAGCCGTTATTTGAATGGTAAGGATGCTGAAGGTAATACCTCTATCACGATTACCGATAAGGATGGCGTACAACATACATATGAGTATGACGATGTAACCGCTGGTCCTGATATTCGCGAACTTTTCTATGAAGAAGATCCGTTCCATTTCCCCGGCAAGTACAATGCTCGTAGAATGCCTGCTGGTACCACTATGGTTCCTCGTGTTTTTAAAACCAATGTTGGTGATATTTTTACTACTAATACTATCGCTGAAACTACTCTTGCTGTTGGCGACGTTTTAAGTCCTCGTGCTTCTGACGGTATGCTTTGCAAGGCTGGTGATGGCTCTATGTCTTGGCAAGTTGTCAAGGTTTATGAGATGCCTGATCATCAAAAAGGCGTTAAGATTATGCGCATCGCGTAAGAAAGGAGAGAAGAAAAATGTTAGATAGAAAAAATCTTGTTCAGTTAATGAAAACTGTCGCCAAGGCTGATCCTTCTGCTCCTGTCGCTTATAGTTTTAATGGTGAAAGCCTTTCCTATGAAGCTCTTAATGAAACTCTTCGTAGAGAATTAAATGAGCTTGCTGGCACTTATTCATTATATCGTGAAAATAAAAATCTTATTTTCTCTATGATTGAAGAAACTGTTGATGAGATCCTTCCTAAGAAGGTCGAAGAGCAGTATAATCAGTTTGCTGAGGTTAGAAACTTCAAGCAGGGTGATAAGCCCATCTTCAAGCGTAAGTTTAGCAATAATACCCGTGCGAAGCAGTTCATCACTCGTGTTGGCCTTGCTGGTATGTATGAAGTATTTAAGCTTGGTAAGACCGAAGAAAGCTTCGAAGTTCGCACGAGCGCTATTGGTGGCGCAGCCCAGATTGGTTTTGAGGAATTCCTTGACAATCGTGTTGATTTCGGCGAAGTAACTCAGATTATCATGAATGGTATGGATGAGCTTATTTATAAGGAAATGGGCGGTGCTCTTAAGGCTTCTGTCAATCAGCTTCCTCCTGCCAACCGTGTTGTTGCTAATGGTTTTGATGAGCCGGCGTTTGATAAGCTTCTTATGATTGCTTCTGCTTATGGTACTCCTACCATTTACTGCACTTACGAATTTGCTGTTCGTATGATTCCGAAGGATGCTTGGCGCTATACTGAAGCTATGAAGAATGAGCTTTGGAATACTGGCCGTCTTGCTTCTTATAAGGGTTATAAGGTTGTTATTCTTGAACAGGGCTTTGAGGATGCTACTAATGAGACCAAGGTTATTGATCCTGGTTATGCTTGGATTATTCCTACTGGTGCTGACAATAAGCCGATTAAGGTTGCTCTTGAAGGTCAGACTATTGTTGATGAATACACCAACTATGACCGTAGCCGTGAAATTCAGGTTTATAAGAAGGTTGGCGTTATTGCCATGTTAGCTAATAACATTTGTTGCTATTGTGATACCGAACTTCTTGGCGACATGAAGGTTTGGCATCTTGATGGTGTAACTGGTAAGGTCCGCGACTATGCTGGTCAGATTACTGGTTCCCATGATATTGATGGCGGTAATGTAAATCCGTAATTAGTATTAACTAAAAATTAATATATAATATTTTTAGGGGAGAATGGGGAAATCCCCTTCTCCCCTATTTTGTTTTATGAGAAAAAGGAGAAATAAAAATGAATAATGAAGTTTTGAATGTGACTAATAGAAGTGCAGGCATGGTTGTTTATAATATTCCAGAAGATGGTATTCGCAGAGAGTTTATGCCTGGTGAGACTAAGAAAATTAAGTTTGAAGAACTTGAAAAACTTGCTTATCTTAGTGGTGGCCGTACATTGATGGAGAATTTCTTACAGATTGTGAATACTGAAGCCACTCAAGATTTAGGTGTTCATACTGAGCCTGAGTATTATCTTGACGAAGCTGGTGTTGTTAAGCTTCTTACAGAAGGATCATTAGATGAATTTCTTGATTGTCTTGATTTTGCTCCTATTGGAGTTATTGACTTAATTAAGAGCTTGGCTGTTTCACTTCCTTTAAGTGATTACAATAAGCGTAAGGCTCTTAAGGATAAGACAGGATTTGATCTTGATAAAGCTTTGGCTAATAAGGAAGCTGAGTTGGCCGAAGATGGCATAAGTACACAGAAGATGCCTGAGCGCAGAGTCAAGCCCGCTGTCGAAGCTCCTTCCTCTGCTCCTGCACGCAGAACTGCTCCTAAATATAACGTTGTAACGAAGTAAATTAAGTGCAAAGGAGAAGTTTTTATGACATATTTTTTTGATGTATATGAACGTTTTTTGGGTAAAATCACTGATGATATGTATTTAGAACTTACTCCTCATGATACTTTAAGAGATTTACGCCAGTTATTAATTGATAGTATCCCTGGTTTTGAATTTCCGCGGAAGCGTCTTGATTACGTATTAGTTGATGAAGATGCACCGAAGTATATAGTTGATGAAATTGATGGCGGTAATATCGATTTACCTCTTGGAGGAGATTTTTCACAAGAGGCTTCTGGTAGTAATATAGATATAGATGATGCTTTTTAGGAGATATTCTCTCGTGAGAATACCTCCTATTTTAATGCCGATTTAGATGATGAAGAAATTAATATTTTAGCTTTGATTATGGTTGAAGCTTGGGTTGAGCGTCAATTGGCATCTGTTGAAGTAACTCGTATGAAGTATTCCGGTACAGATTTTAAATTTACTTCGCAGGCTAATCATATGTCAAAATTGTTATCATTGAGAACAGAAGTAAGACGGCAAGCATTCCATATGCAAAGATTATATAAACGTCGTAAAACAGATGAAAATGGATATATTAAATCTAATTGGTCTGTTTTAAGGGAGGTTAGTGCCCTTGATGACTAAATATGGATTTAATGTAAATAAAGATATTATTAGTACTAATACAAATAGATTAACTAATTAGATTTGGAAATTAATTCCAATGCGTGAAAATAATGAAGATTGGTTATCTCAATTAAATACTGTTATTATTGAGCTGTCTGGATTAAATGAGATATTTTCATTTAATGGGCAATTTTTAATTCTTCTTAGTAAGTTAGAAGGGTTGAAGGATGAAACAATTGAATTTCTTATCTATAGAAAGACAGTATTTGAAGCTATTACGTTATTAAGGGGGCTTCAAGTTGAGTGATAATGGTTATTTAAAAAGTATGTATAATCGTATTCCTAAAGCCAATATGCTTACACGATATTTATATACTGATGGTGTGACTGGCCAATAGGATCGAATGATTAGAGATAAGCGTAAAACATTAAGTAGAGCCTTGTTATATTCTTATCAATCAGCATTGGTAAAAAAATTATATGATGATGAAGATATTATTGAGCGTCGAGCCTTGATTAATCCTAATAAGGTTAAGCAGGACTATGATGAGAAAATTGTTTCCATTGGTTTTGAAAGTAATTTTAAAACGGGTGATATTTTTCAATGGCTTGGTACAAATACTTATTGGTTAATTTATTTATAGGATTTAACTGAATTAGCATATTTTCGTGGCAATATAAGACGTTGTTCTTATGAAATTGCTTGGGAAGATGAAGATAAGAACTATCATAGAACTTATGTGGCTTTACGTGGTCCCGTTGAAACTAAGATAAATTATATACAAAAACATGAAATAAGTGTAGATATTCCTAATCATTCATTAAACATATTATTACCTTATAATGATGATAATGTGAAATTGTGTTAGCGTTATAATAAATTTTATTTATAGAACGACCCTAATAAAACGTGTTGGCGCATTGAAGCCACTGATCTATATTCTACTCCTGGCATTATTGAAATTAATGCTGTTGAATATTATTCTAATGAAACAGAAGATGACGTAGATAATGGCATTGTTGGTGGATTAATTGAGCCAGTAAAAGATCCAAATGAGGGAAAAGAGTTAGAAATTATTGGTGAAACATTTATCAAGCCAAAAGTAGTATATGAATATAGCTATGATGGATCTATTAAAGATGAATGGTTATGGAATAAAAAATTGCCATTAACTGTAAAAATAAATAAAGAAACAAATACGTTAAAATTACGATGGGAAGCTTCTTATTGTGGACAGTTTGATCTGTTTTATGGGCCTAAGAGTAAAACTATTGTAGTTGAATCTTTATTTTAAATATAAAGGAGAAAATGGAGTATGAAAATTGATAACGTAAAAGTTCCAGAGTCTGCGTTTTTAGCCCAAGAAAAAGATGCTTAGATTATCGTGAATCGTATGGCAAGTAATTCTCGCCTTCGCAAATTGCTCTATTATACGACTTCCGATGCATTAAAACGTCCTGAAATTAATGATAAGGCATTTGTAGAAATGTTTGGAAAAAATATTCGTATTATTCCTAAGTTGTATGTCGATAAGGATGTATTAAATTATATTGTAATTACTTTTGATAATTTTACTCCAAATGATGATAATCCTTAGTTCAGAGATAATACAATTGAATTTGACATTGTGTGTCATTATAGTTAGTGGTAGCTAGATGATTCATTCCAACTAAGACCCTATCGTATCGCCGCCGAGCTTGATAGTATGCTTGATAAGAAACATTTAACAGGTATTGGGCAACTTAATTTTCTTGGTGCACAATAGATTTTATTAACTGATGAATTCGCTGGACTTTGTTTATTATATAGTACAATTCATGGAGGAGAAGATAAAAAATTTATGCCTAATCCAGCTGATGAACAAATGTTTATCGAGGATTATTTTAAAATGCCTAAGATGCACTAATGGATTATAAACTTGCTTTGATGTGCGGAGTAGATTTACCTATTCCTGAAATTCCATTAATAGTTCATTAGCCAAAAGTAAAGGAAATAGCATTAATTGGCGAGAAAGAATTTTTTACTGGTGCTCAATGTTTATGTATTAATAAAAATAGTTTGACCGGTTAGGACAAAAATGTTTTAGACACTACCACGAATTTTCAGATATTTATGATGGTAATGGCGCAAAAAGAAAATACTGAGAAAAAAATTTGCACTTAGTAGCTTTTATCATTATTATTCCCTAATTCAAAAACTATTTTTACACCAAGGTCATTAATAATACAATATGAAGATAATACCACATAGACTTTGGATGAAAATAATTTTGGATTATTTTAGTCAGTAGCAAGACAAATTTTTTGTTTTGATACTAATAAAAATGGGCAAGACACTTATAATCCTGCTAATAAGAAAGCTCAAGAAATAGCTAATAAATTAATGAAAGGGCGTCAAAGAGTCGCCGAACTTAAAGGGGTTACCGATTCAAGCATTTTGAGCCAGTACATATCTACATTGACTATTGGAGTAAGCTCTATGTCATTAGAATATTGTATGAATTTAACATTATATTAGTTATATGATTTAATAGAAAGATATTCTCTTTATACAAATTGGGATATAGATATAAAGAGTAGATTGGCAGGAGGAAAGTCAGACAAGAAGCCCGATAATTGGATGAAAAACATCCATTAATAAGAAAGGAAGAGCGATATGCCAATATTGCCGGAACATAAGGAACTTCTATTGTCATAGAGCAATAGTAAAACCTTGCCAGAATGGCAACAATTTTTTAATAATTAGTATACTAAAAGCCAAATTTATAGTTTTTGTTATCACAATAAAAAAACTATAAAAAAAATTTCTTAGGAAGAATTAAGTGTTAAACAAAGTCAAAACAGTCGAAAATATAATATAAATAAAGATTATTTTAAGACTTGGAGTCATAATATGGCTTATGTGTTTGGTTTTTGGTGTGCTGATGGTTGTATTTATCGAAACAGATTATTTGATATAACTATTCATAAAAAAGATAAATATTTGATTAAAAAAATTGCAGAAGAATTGTAGTATGAAGGTCCATTGTATGATTATGTCGATCGACAAGCTTCTCGTTTGAATTTTAGTTGTAAAGAGATTTATGATGATATAATTAAATTAGGCGGGATTGAAAATAAAAGTAATACATTGGAATTTCCTGACATACCAGATGAATATTTACCCGATTTTATAAGAGGTTATTTTGATGGTGATGGCTGTATTATGAATTTAAAGGGTGGACGAGTTAATAGTGCGTTCACTTCTGGAAGTAAAAAGTTTTTAGATAAATTACATTTTATTTTAAAAACCAAGGCTGGAGTAATAGGTGGAAGCTATGATCCATCTAGTCAATCTTTGCGTTTTGGTAAGAAAGACACTTATAAAATTGGTGAATATATATATGGAAATAACCCAGAGTTATTTCTATTAAGAAAAAAACAAAAATTTTATAATTTTTAAAAGGAGGAAATATAACCTATGAAATTTGGTGTGAATCGCTTGCACTAATATACCCTATCCTTTTATCAAAGGGGTTTGCTTATAAATAGCAAGCTAACGGGGAATGCCCTTAGAGGGAGAATCCCGTGTCATGTTTATTAAAATAAACGCGATGTAGAGACTAAATATTTTAATCAATATTGTAAACTTACTATTGATACGTAAGTTGAAAAGGGTATAATGATGGCTAGACCATCATTAAGAGATAGTCCATAATTGTTAAATTATGACGCGAAATTTGCGAAGTCGTATTAAAAGCTCGCGCTCCTATGAAGGTTGGTAATAAAGTTTTCTATGCTAATGAGCCAGTTCTTTATTTTGATACATTAAAGACTTCTAGCCTTGAAGGTGCTTCTACCACTGTGTATGCACAAGGTGGCCGTGGTAATGCTCGTCTCGTTGCTTGGGATGGCGACCGCACAATGACCTTCACGATGGAAGACGCTCTTATTTCTGCTGAAGGCTTTATGATCCTTGCTGGTGCTGGCCTTATTGATGCTAGTAAAGCAAATACGATTAAGCAACATGTGACTGAGAAGACTACTGCTGTTGAGCTTGCTCAGGATGGTAACTCTGTTAAGATTTTTGTTAAGAATCTTCCTTATGAGCAGATTGATGCTACTGGTAAGCGTACTGGTGAGTATTATACTTATGCTATGCTTGTTGATCATGATGAGCCTGTAACTGAGCCTTATCTTCCGATTATTGAACGTCAAACTGGCGATGGCAATACTGCTAAAGCTCAGAGATATTATTTTGATACTGAGGAAATGAAGTATAAGACTTGCACTGATGAAGAAGCTTCTACCAAAGAAGGTAATGGTGAAACTATTTATTATGCTCTTGTAATTAAGAGTGGTGCTAGTGAAGGCGATTATAAGGTTGTCGATGAAGAGGAAGGTAAGCATAAGCTTGCTAACTTTGCTAATGGCGTTGTTCTTCTCGACTACTACATTGAGAGATCTGCTAACACTCGTCAGATTGAAATCACTGCCGAGTCCTTCGGTGGTAACTTCTATCTTGAAGCTTCTACGTTATTCCGCACTCAAGATGGCGTTGACCTTCCTGCTGAGTTCATTATCCCGAACTGCAAGATTCAGTCTAACTTCACTTTTAGCATGGCGGCCACTGGTGATCCTGCGACTTTCACCTTCACTCTTGACGCATTCCCCGGAACTACTCGTTTCAATCCTACGAAGAAAGTTCTCGCTGCTATCCAGATCATTGAAGACGTTACCGATGACAGCATCATCCGCACTCGTACTATTCATGATCCGAAGCACGAAGCGTATTTTGATATTTAATTATGACTATAATTTCTAAGGCTCCTCGCCCTGTTGGCCCTGCTGAAGAGAAGAAAGTCGTAAATAAAAAGTCAAAGAAAGAAAAAACTCCGGTTGTACCAGAGAAAGTTGTAGCTCCTCTTACCGAGGATGAATTAATTGATAAGATCATTAAAGGAGAGGGTTAATCCCTCTCCTTTTTTTTTATTATGCGAAAAAGGAGTTGTAAATATGGGAGAAGTAGTAACTAATGTATAGAAAAATTAGTTGATTTACTATGGTAAAGAACATGTTAATGGAGATACTACTACTAATACTGAAGATTATTTAGAAAATATATTAAAGATTTATAGAAATAATATGCGTCAATTAACTACTAATTCTTCTGGAATTAGTGAATTAGAAGATGCTAAATTACTTGAGGAAGTTTTAAATTAGATTAAATAGGTCCAAAGTAAAATATCAGGAAATATTAATATGTCTGATGATGATATATTAGACATTATAGCTTAGCAATCTTATGCTTAGTTATTAATTTAGTTATTTACAGTAAACCCTAACTTATTTAAAGGACTAGGGCTTGTGATAAATAATAGTAATTCAAGTAAAACTCAAGGAGCAATAAATACTCTCCAAGGAAAGATCTTAGAAAATTTTATGGCTGAATTTGTTACCACTGTAGATTCAGCTTATTAGAATATATCATTTGATATTATGAATTCTACAAATAATTATCACAATACAAGTTCTAAAACTGATAATATAAATTCTCGCAATTTATTTGATTTTGCCGAAGGTATTATAAATAATGGTATTAATTAGATGCAGAATGAAATAGCTCGGCAAACATTTAATTTAACAAATAAAGGTAATAGAAAGCGTTATGAACAAGCTGAAGCTCAAGGTATTACTCAAGAGTTTTTAATAGAGAATAATACAAAAAATATAGGATCTAGATTTATAAAAACTGATACTGTAGGATTAGTTGGAGAAATTAAAATTACAGCTACTTCTACAATTTTAGAGCGAGTTGTTAGTGCATTATCAATGGCTACATTTACTGATAAAAATATAGGTAAAAGAAAATCAATACATTTAGGTAACACTAATCCTGCTCGTGTATTTTTTACAGTTATAGAAGGAAATGATAGCTATTATAAATTATATAGATATGCCCGTATGTTAAATTGTTTTTATAATCATTACCCTATTGGTAAACATGTACGAGCACCTGAATATTTTTATCGTATTAGATAGATTTATGAGCTTACAGGTGGTTAGCAATAGATTGGTAAAATTAATGGAATTTTAGAACAAAAAATGGCTTCGATAGTTAGTGGCACGACCAAAGCTAAATACTTAGTTATCAATGTGGCCACAGGGGATGGAAAAATTAAAGTAATTCCAACTTCTTAGCTTGTGGATCTAATGACAGCCAGGATGAATAAACAATGGGATAAGGCTACCCCTGAAGACCAAGAGGAAGGTATTATTACTCCAGAAAAAGCACTTAATGGTAAAATTAGTCTTAGTATTGGTAATGTTTTAAATGACAATTTTAATGTTTAAAAATTTTCTTGACATTAAAGAAATTTTTTGATATAATATTAATATAAAGAGAATTAAAAAATTTATCTATGCAAAATTCTTGAGATAAATTATTTTAAAATACAATAAGAAAGGAGTGAAAGTAAATGGCAAAGGTAGCATTTACTAAGCTTGCTCTTCAGCGAAATGGTGGAAGTAAGAATTGGTAGTTTAATGATCAAACTATCGAGGTAAAAGAATATATTCCAATAAAAGAAAAAATGGAATTGGCACAATCTGTTATCCAATAGGTCACTGAAAAGAATGACACTTATATGGATGAGTTTGCATTCCGTGTATTTATGGATTTGGAAATTGTATTTAATTATACCAATATTTCCTTTACCGATAAGCAGAAAGAGGATCTATATAAGTTATATGATTTGCTTGTGAGTTCTGGTTTTATTAAAAAACTTAGACAACAAGTAGACTGTGATTAGCTTGATGAATTAGAGCTATATACTTATGAAACATTGCATAATTATTTTAATTATCGTAATAGCATTTATGGTATTATGGATATTATGAATCAAGACTATTCTAATTTAAAGTTAGATGTTGATGATCTCCAAAATAAAATTTCTAATCCAGAAAGTTTAGGAATGGTTAAAGATATTTTAACCAAAATGGGATAATCGATTAGGCACATTTTTTAATTTAATTAGGAATAGTTAAGGGCGAGAGGTCTTATTCCTCTTGCCCTTATTTTTTATATATTTAGAATGAGAGAAAGGAGCTATTTTATGGCTAATAACAGTGCTAATTATAATGTTAATATGCGATTTACGGCTGATACTGGATCGGCCAAATAGCAATTGCGTGATTTATAGAGTTCTATTGATACTCTTATGAATCAAGTAGCTACAAAAAATATTAAATTTTTTGATGTTAATGCCACAAAGAAAGAAATAGATGAAGCTTCGGCGGCTGTGCAAGAGTTAAAAATTGCTCTTGATCAAGCTACTAATGTAAATACTGGACGTTTGGATTTATCAAAATTCTCAAAAAGTTTATCTTAGAGTGGATACACTCTTCAAGATTTTGCCACTCATTTGGAGAATTTAGGTCCAG
>ERZ808275.782-NODE-782-length-10821-cov-3.070035_pt1 | contig 10821 bp, 10 predicted proteins | sample MGYA00520894_ERZ808275 | MGnify/ENA primary metagenome ERZ808275 (study PRJEB31516, sample SAMN03275598) | gut metagenome | biome: mammalia-associated habitat; material: feces | host: Papio cynocephalus | place: Kenya | collected 2012-08-03 ...
CATTGGGGTATTTATGAATAAAATTAAGGTCAGTTACAAAATAAAACGCAATAAATGTAAATATTGCAATAAAGGTTGCGATAATTTTATCCTTTAAGTAGAATTCAAAATTTCTGTTAATTTTCATAATGTTGTCCTTTCTTTTTGTCTTAACAATATCAGTATAAATTTTAGATGCGACAAAAATGGACGTTTATTTTTAATTTATATTTTTGTTAAATTTTGACTTGTCATGTAATCAAAGAATATAATTTGTTTATGGCTTTAGAAATTAAAAAATATAATAATTTAGATGAGTTCAGTAAAGATGGTTATAATCTAGCGGAACATGTTAGGCGCAATACTGTTGGCATGCCTGAATCTTCAAAAATTGCTTATGCTAGAAATGTTTATAATGAAACTATTTTAGACAGTTATATTGTTATTGGACGAATATCAAAAGAAATACAGCAATTATTGAATTGTAGCAATTCTGAACTAAAGTTTTCTATGGATAATATGATTAAAAATAGACTTGCGCATCCAGAAGTTAGTGATGAAGATTATAGAAAAATACCTTCAATTATAAAAAATCCATCAAAGTATTATAAATCTAAAACAGGCTATGATGTAATTCTATTTAAGGCTGATGAAAAGTTTTATAAATTAGTTATAAAAACAACTAAGAATAGAAAAGAAAATTTTGTTAAATCTCTACATTTACTAAACGAAGATAGGTACCGCAAGTACTAAAAAATAGTCTTGATTATGTGGGCTTGCTCCACCACTGTCGCCTATTGGCTCGGTTGCAAGATTTACCGTATCAAGACTATCTATATACATTATAACGTATTTTGCCGATTTTACAACCCTTGATTTGTAGATTATTAACTAAAATTTAAAGAAATATATTTAGCGAAAATAATGCCAAATATTCGTTATATTGTAGTGTTTTAGAATAAATTTATAGGCATTGTTTTTTATTGCTTATAAATGCTAAATATTTTTGCATAATCATGTAATATTTGATATATTAAAGGGGCAGTACGTACTTTATCAATAAAAGGGATATGGGGTTTAACCTAACACATTAAATTATGAGTGAAATTTGTTATATAAAAGATTTATTTGAAGAGAATTTTGTAGATGAGTTTATTAATTTTTTAGAAACGACTTCATTAAATCAAATATCAGAAATGTTTTATGAGGCGAGGTATGCTGAAATTAGAGATTATTACAATAAAACAGGGAATGATTTTATATATATTCCTTTTCTTGACATGGTTATAAATTTTGATAATAACAAACTTTCCTTTGATGAATTTAAAAAATATATATTTAATTATCATTTAAAATGGTTGTTGTACAAGGTATATAAATTCTTAAAAAGAAGAAACAATAAACAATGTGTTGAGCCATTAAAAATTTTATTTGAAAAGTTTTTTTCTTACGATTTTGAAAGTTATTATAAAAAATATTTTATTGAGGAGTTTCCTGGACTTAATCCCTCTAATAAAACATGTTGCTTTTATGTAATAAGTGATATTTTTAAAGGTTTAGAAATAGTTTTATGTGATAAATATATTCAAAAAAATTTAAATAACAATATCGAACAAATTTGTCATTATGCATTTAAGAAAACCTTAAACCTACAAACTGACGATGATAAAGTAATAGAAAACCTTTTAAATCAAACAATTGTTCAATACGAACAGTCTAAGAAAAGATATAAAAAGTATTCAAATATAGAACTTGCAAAAAAATATAACTATTATAAAGAATATGTTGATATCTTAAAGAATATTGATTTTGACTTTGATGCTGAACCTGATGAAAAAGAGATATTTTTGAATAATCATGGAATTGATACGAGTGATGATTTTAACACTTTTGCAAGTTGGCGTATGAATTCAGAAGATATAAAAAAAAGAAGAACAACTTTAGCATTAGATGCATTAGAACATTACTGTGCCCCAATTAACATAAATAGAGCGACATTAAGAAAAAGAATTGAAAGAGGAAATAAAGAATTAGAGAAGAAAGAAGTAAGGGCAAAAAGTAAATTTGAAAGAGTTGATGAAAAAATAAAAGAACTGTATGAAAAAATATATGAACCTTCATATGATGAAAATGAACAAAAAATTAAGGTTAAAAACTTCTTAGAATTTGGTGAATCTTTGAGAAAAAAAGTTGAAATATAGTTCAATTTTAAACTGTTCTGTGACATTTAGAAAACGCTGAAAGTCAATAATATTCCGAAAAAATAAAACAATTTGCTTGACAAAAATTTAATCGTATGCTATAATAAAATCACAAATTAAATCTTATAATTCTCATGCAGTTATAAGATTTACATACCCCCACTCAAATTAACATTCCTGCATGAGAAGAATGTTCCGATTAGGAAATCTTGCAAAGTCTTTGTGAGGTTTATTTGAGGTGAAAATTTATAAACGAGAGCATACCTACAACTATGTCCGAGTTATAGGCTTAGTTGTGATGAAAAAATAAAGAGGAAGATAAAGATGGCAGAGCAAAACTTTGTTTTTCATATTTGTAAAAACAAAAAATGTAATAATGGTTGGAGAGATGTTGATTTAACGAACGCAAAATCAAGACCTCCAAAATGGAAATATTGTGATGAGTGTTGTGAAAGATATGGATTTGTAAATCCTCCATATCCACCTAAAAAACAATTATCAGAAAAACAAAAGGAAGTTATTGAAAAAAATAAGTTCCAAAAGCGAAAAAAAGACGAAATTCCAAACGAAACGAAAGAAGGTGATAAAGATGAATAAAAGTAATTTAGGATTCCTTTATGGCGTATTTTTGCGCCAAATGATAACCGAAAAATATAATATAACTTCAGGACAAGATGTAATTTTAGCTGATGGATTTATAGATGGCAAATATTTTGCCTTGGTAGCAAGAAACGAGTTAGGTATATTAAAAGGCATAGGAGAAATAGAATGGCAACTTATTATTTAATAATTGAGAACTGTAAAAGTGCAAACTATCTAAAATTAAATTCTTCAACAAATAATGATGGTTATATTGTATCTAATAGATTTTGTATTGAAAAATATATAAATAAATCTTTATTTAAAAAACTTTTAAAAAGAGGGCTTTATATGAGTATAGACGCAAGAGAGAATGTAAAAAATCTAGATAATCTGTTTTCATTACAAAGATTGGCTTCTTGTATTGCTGACGATATTTCTAGTAATGAAGTTCATCATATCAATAAATCGGTAACAAATAATTCAATACTAAATTTGTTGCCAATGACAAAAGCAGAACATTCATTATTAGGTAATGACTGTGACTATATTACAAAAGGAAATAAGTTGTTTAATGAACATTTTAAACAACGAGTAAATAATACTATATGCACGAATGATTCAATTATATGGGATTTTTTAGAATGTAAAATTCAAGGTAAATCAGTAAAACAATTAAGACGAAAGTTTAAAAATATATCTAAGAGTAAATTATACGAAATACAGAGTTATTTTTACTATCTAGAGGATTATATAAAATGGCTGAAAATGCTTAAAAATAAACCATCTCCAAAATTATCTGGAATTTTATCAGAATGTTGGAAAAATATAGAAAAATTTGATGAAATTAGATACGGTTGGAATGAAGAATTTACCGCAAGTTTAGAGAGTTTTATTAATTGTCAAGTTGATTTTAATATTCGGGATATGAACATGCCAGAAAACATAAATAGTTATTGATAGAGATTGTATTATTAATAAAAGGATTTATGTGTCCGTAAAATAAAAGTGTAGGAAAATTATGGTTTCAAGAAGATTAAATGGGAGTATAAAATGGCAAACAACAATATTGTAACTAACAGGGAATTAATGAATGTAAAACAAACAGCAGAATACTTGAATGTATCAGTACATACTATTTATCAATGGAAATCAGAAGGAAAGATTCCATACGTTAAACTTAATGGAAAATTATGTTTTGATAAATCAGAAATAAATTTATTTATTGAAAAATGTATGAACTGCGCAATGCAATAAGAGAGAATAATATAGAATAAGAGGTACTTGAAAATCAAATAAATGTATGTTAAAATAATGATATATAGTACCTCTTATTCAAAGGAGTAAATATGTCAATAAGAAAAAGAGAAGATACAGGTAAATATGAAGTTAGAATAAGAATGAATGGAAAGCAATATTCAAAAAGTTTTAATAACAAAAGAATTGCAGAACAACATGAAAGAAAAATAATTTCAGAAATAGAAAATGGTACATTTCAAAAAGAAAGTAAGGAAATTCTTTTTGGAAAAGCATCTGAATTGTATATGAAAAATGTTGCATATATTCATTGTAAAAAATCCTCTATAAATAGTTATGAAGGATATTTAAATAATCATATTTTACCCGCATTAGGTTCTAAAAAATTATGTGATATATCAAAAATAGATTGTGACAAATTTATTGCTGGTTTATCTAATAAAAGATGTAAAGGTGTATCAAGAACGAAAGACGGAAACCTTTTAAGGAATAAAACAAAAAAATTAAGCAATGAAACAATAAATCATATAATTGTTTTAACAAAAGCAATATTTGAATATTTTGTAGATGCAGAAATAATATTTAAAAATCCAATGAAAAGTATAAAGAAATTAAAGAGTACAACGCCAGAAAGTGCTTTTTTAACAATAGATGAATGTAATAAATTGATAAAAGTGGCAAAAGAAAATTATTCGTTACAAGATTATGTAATACTATATTTTTCAATTGTTACAGGCATGAGACAGGGTGAAGTATTAGCTTTGACATGGAAAGATGTTGATTTAAAAAATGGAGTTATCTCTATAAATAAAAGTTATTCTAAGGGTATTGTTTCAACACCCAAAACTAAAAATTCAATCCGTAATATTAAAATACCCCAAAAATTAATAAAAGTTCTAAGAGAATATAAATTGTCATCAGTTAATTCTAAATATAATTTGGTGTTTTCAAATTCAGAAGGCAATTATCTAGATTGTAGAAATTTAGTACAACGATTTTTTAAACCATGCTTAAAGAAAGCTCAATTAAAAGATATTACGTGGCATCAGCTTAGACATTCTTGTATTACAGCAATGGCAGAAGAAAATGTTTCTATTAAATACATACAAAAACAAGCTGGACATAGTTCTGAATCAACAACACTGAAAATATATACACATGCAACTCAAAATATGGAAACAAAAGCTGTAAAAGTTTTAGAAGATGCGTTTGTTTGTTAATTAGCACAAAAGAATAGTATTTTAAAATGAAGCTCCCTTATTGGGAGTTTTTTTATTTAATTATTTCTAAATTTGAACACTAATGGCACGGATTTGGCACGAAGGAAAATAATTGGATATTTTGCGCAACAAAAAAGAGGGCTTAAACCCTCTTTTTAAAAGAATTACCCTGGAGGAGATTCGAACTCATGACCTACCGCTTAGAAGGCGGTTGCTCTATCCAGCTGAGCTACCAGGGCATTTAGATTTTTTTTTGAGCTTTCACTCTGTAAAATCATTCTACCACACAAAAAAAATCTATGCAACCTAAAAATTTTTAATGTATAATTTTTATATAAATTATTAGTATTTAGAGGAATTTTTATGTTAAAAGGAAACGAAATTAGAAAACTTTATTTAGACTTTTTCAAGGACAAGCACCAACACACAATTGTTGAAAGTTCGTCACTTGTTCCTGATAATCCTACTGTATTGCTTACTACAGCAGGCATGTTACAATTTTTACCTATTTTCTTAGGCATTGTTAAATCACCTTATGATCCAGCGCGTGCAACTTCTTGTCAAAAATGTGCTCGTGCTGGTGGTAAGGATTCAGATATTGAAAATGTTGGTAGAACTCCACGCCATCACACATTCTTTGAAATGTTAGGTAATTTCTCTTTTGGCGATTACTACAAAAAAGAAATTATCCCTTGGGCATGGGATTTCGTTACAAATGTTTTGAAGTTAGACAAAGATAGACTTTGGATTACAATTTTTGAAACTGATGACGAGGCTTATGATATTTGGCGCAGTGTCGGTGTTCCAGCCGAAAGAATTAAACGCAAAGGTAAAAAGGATAACTTCTGGGGACCTCCAGGGGCATCTGGTTCTTGCGGTCCATGTTCTGAAATTCACTACGATTTAGGTGAAGAATACAAATGTGATGATCCAAATTGTGGTATTGATACTTGTGAATGTGACCGTTGGGTTGAAATTTGGAACTTGGTATTTACTGAATTGTATCAAGATGAAGAAGGCAACCAATCTCCACTTGAAAAGAAAAATGTTGACACAGGCATGGGCTTAGAACGTATTGCAATGGTTTGCCAAGGTGTTGCTTCAACATTTGAAACTGATTTACTTCGTCCAATTTTAGACAAAGTTGTTGAAATGAGTGGCGTACCTTACAAAAAATCAGACAAGACAGATATTTCTTTAAGAATTATCACAGACCATGCTCGTTGCGTAACCTTCTTAATCAACGACGGAGTAATCCCAGGAAATGAAGGTAGAAGTTATGTTTTACGTATGATTTTACGTCGTGCATTACGTCACGGTAAAATCTTAGGCATGGATTTACCATTCTTATATAAATTAGTTGATGTTGTGGTTGAAAACTACGGTGAAGCTTATCCTGATTTAATCAAGAACAAGGCTAAAATTGTTGACACTATCAAGAAGGAAGAAGAACGTTTCAACAAAACTCTTGATAGAGGTTACAAATTGTTGAATGAATTTATCGACAACAAAAAAGATATTGATGGCGAAAGCGCATTCAAATTGTACGATACATTCGGATTCCCATTTGAGTTAACAAAAGAAATTGCAGAGGAAAATGGCTTAAAAGTTGACGAAGACGGCTTTAAATCAGCAATGAAAGAACAAAAAGACCGTGCAAAGGCTGCAACTCAAAAGATTTCAGTAACAGGCGATATCAAATATGCTAAAGTTGAGGAAAAAGTTGGTGCAACAAACTTTGTAGGTTACACAGACTTAGAATGTGATGCAAAAATTCTTGAAACTTTAGATGGCGAAGGATACGTTGATGTTGTTCTTGACAAAACTCCATTCTATGCTGAATGTGGTGGTCAAGTTGGCGATTCTGGTGTAATTGAAAATGATTCAATGAAATTGGAAGTATTAACAACTTTCAAAGTTAATAAATTATTTGTACACCGTTGCGAACTTGTAAATGGTGAAATTGAAATCGGTGCAAGTGTAAAAGCGACAGTAGACAAAGAACGTAGAGGTCAAATTAAAGTTCATCACACATCTGCTCACTTGTTGCAATCAGCTTTACAACACGTATTAACAGGTGATGTTCACCAAGCAGGTTCTCAAGTTGAAGAAAACAGAATGCGTTTTGACTTCACGTTTGACAGAGCAATGACAGAAAAAGAAATTCAAAAGACAGAAGATTTGATGAATGAATGGATTTCAGAGGATTTGCCAGTTGAAACAAAAGTTATGAATATTGACGAAGCTCGTCAAACAGGAGCAATGGCTTTATTCGGTGAAAAATACGAAGATGAAGTTAGAGTTGTATCAATCGGAGATGTTTCAAAAGAATTTTGTGCTGGTTGTCATGCCTCTCACACTGGTCAATTGAGATTAGCTAAAATTGTTTCAGAATCTGCAATTGCTGCTGGTACAAGACGTATTGAAGTTGTAGTTGCTAAAGCTGCCTTAAATTACTTAACAGAAAAAGCAAATGCAATGGATAAACTGGCAACAAAATTCAAAGCACACTTTGATGAAGTTGAAGGTCGTGTAGAAAAGCTTATGGAAGAAAACAAAGAACTTCAAAAGGAACTTACAACAGTAAAATCTGCGCAAGCAAAAGACAAGTTCAAAGAATTTGCATCAAAAGCACTTGATGTAAATGGTGGAAAATTGTTTGTACAAAAGATGGAACAATTGGATTCTAACGCACTAAAAGAAGGTGTTGAAATGCTTGCAAACAAACTTGGAGAATCTGTAATTGTTGTAGTTGCAGGTACTTCAATCTTCGTTAAGGTTTCCGACAACTTTGTTAAAAACGGTGTAAATGCAGGAAACATCGTGAAAGAAATTGCAACAGCAACAGAAGGTAAAGGTGGCGGACGTCCACAATTCGCTCAAGGTGCAGTTAAGAACCTTGACAAGGTTGATGCAGTTCTTGCAGAAATTGAAAATAAATTAAAAGCGTAAGTTTTTAAATAAAAGAAAAAGAAGCGCCGAAGGCATTGCCTTCGGCGCTTCTTTTTCTAACCATAAAATTATAAATTATTATTTTTTACGTATTCCTTAATCTTTTTAAATGCAGTTGGGGTAATAATATGTTCAATACGGCATGCGTTTATTTCTGCTTCTTCTTGAGAAAGTTCAAGAACAGAGCTAAAAAATTTGCATAGAGTGTTATGTTTCATGATAATTTCTTTTGCTAATTTAACACCTTCGCTTGTAAGTTCTATAGGTTGATATCTGCCGTAGCTGATGTAGCCTTTTTGTTCCAAGCGTTGTAGGGCTTCTGTAACAGAGGCTCTTGCAATTCCGAATTTATTTGCGATATCGACAGCTTTTACACTTGATTTAGTTTCTACAGTTTCGTAGATAAATTCTAAGTAATCTTCTAATGTTGCTGAAATTTTCAATTTTGTCATAACGATACTATAACACAAAAGTTTTTATGTTATCATTTTTGTAGGTATAAAAGGAGATTAGGAAGTATGATTTTAAAGATTGAAAGATTAGCACACAACAAGGTGTTACCAGAATATAAAACAGAAGGCGCTGCAGGTATGGACTTGTGCGCAGCTATAAGCGAACCTGTAACATTAAAACCATTGGAAAGAAAATTAATACCAACTGGTTTGAAAATTGAATTGGAGCATGGTTACGAAGCACAAATTCGTCCTCGTTCAGGTTTGTCAATTAAACACGGTATTACATTGATAAACTGTATTGGTACAATTGACGAGGATTACAGAGGTGAAGTTTGTATCCCTATGGTAAATGTTTCAAACGAAGAATATACAATTTTGCCAGACGAAAGAATTGCTCAAATGGTAATTGCAAAATACGAACAAGCTAAAATTGAGGTAGTGACAGAACTTACAGAAACATCACGCGGTGAAGGCGGTTTCGGTTCAACAGGTAAATAGAAATATATATAATAAAAATAAAAAAGTTTTTCAGGCGCAAGCGAAGCTTGCGCCTGTTTTGTATTGGCACACATACAAACAAAAAATAATGTCATTCCAGAATGTTAAATTATTAGAGAATAAATAAAAGGTAGTTATCTGGAATCTTATTAATTAAAATGTTTGATAGGAAGATTTGTAAGATGCTGTCACACGGGGGACAGGCTCACAAAACTCATTCTTCGTTTGTTCGCTTTGTCAAACAAGTTCAGCATGACAATATGTTTAATGTTTAATTTCTAGTTTTTTCTTAACAATCTTAAAAAAATAAGTGTAGATTAGGCAATTTTAATTCGAAAAAATACTTTAATAATTATCGGTACATTATTTTATGGGATTTGGCATGAATATTCAAAATTTATTAAACGTTAATTTTACTGGAAAAGTTGATGAAAACAAAGGTACAGAAAGAAAATCTTATTTAGCACCACAAAAACCTGATACTTTTGAAAGAACAACTGAAACTAAAGTTGCTCCTAAAAAAGATAACATGTTAGATAAAATTGCTAAAATGTACAACAAAATGACTCCATTAAAATTGGACAAAGAAAGTTCTGATTTGATGATGCAAGATAATCTTGATGCAGGTAAAGTTCTTGCCTTGTCTAAAGAAATGACAATGAGCGACACTAAAAAAGTTACATTAAGAAGATGTGCTTATGATAAAGAAAATAATTACGTAATGAAAGCCCTAGGTAAAAACGGCTCAACATTAAGACTTTTAGACAAAGATTTAAACACACTTGAACAAGAAAATATTCAATTAAAATTTGACGCTAAAGGTAAACCCGTTAGCAAAAAAGTTATGACAAATGACTTTAGAACAAATACTTTCAATGAAACAAAATTTGAGTTTTCTAAAGAAGGTTATCCTATGATGACAGAAGCCATTAAGATTTGTCGTGATAAAAATGGTAATTTAAAAAGAAAAGAATTCTATGAAAAATCTGACGTTGGCGGTATGTTCAACGTAAAATACGAATATCCTAATGGAAAAGTTAGACAAGTTGCAAAAGCAACTGTTGATAAAAAAACTGGTCATACTTTAATTGAAAAAGACATGCGTTCAACAGACATGACAAGAACTCAATTTAGATATGAAGATGATCCAAACGGCAACAGAATTGTTGATTACAAAATTACGGATAAAAACGGTAAAGTTTTAATGAAACAATCTCAAACTTTTGAAGTTTTAGGTGAAAACAAATTCCGTTCATCAAGAAACGACAAATCTTATTCAATCGAATATGATAAAAAAGAAAATACTTTAACTGTAATAGATGAACAAAAAGACGAAGGCGTTAAAATTCCAGTCAAAGACTTTATTGTTCCAAAAGAACAAGGCGACAGAACTAACCCTGAAAAAGTTAACGCAAGCGAACAAAAAATCATTAATATGTTAAAGAAAATCCCTGGGGACGAATTATTTAACTTAGAGCGAACAACTGTTCAAATTGAAGACATTGATGATAAATTAGGTTCATATTGCAGTCCTAGAATTTATCAAGTAGGTGAAAACGTGATGGCTTTCTCAACATTAAATGTTTCAGACGATCCATTTGTATTCTTACATGAATTAGGTCACTCTACAGACATGTGCGGAAAACCTGTAGATTTAAAATTAAATGACAAAGGTGAAGC
>ERZ808275.785-NODE-785-length-10789-cov-2.966834_pt1 | contig 10789 bp, 9 predicted proteins | sample MGYA00520894_ERZ808275 | MGnify/ENA primary metagenome ERZ808275 (study PRJEB31516, sample SAMN03275598) | gut metagenome | biome: mammalia-associated habitat; material: feces | host: Papio cynocephalus | place: Kenya | collected 2012-08-03 ...
TATAGGGCTTTATATGCTCCGTTTTCTATAGCCATTAATTCATCGTGAGTTCCAAGTTCTACCAATTCACCTTCATTAATAACTGCAATTCTATCAGCGTTTTTAATGGTTGATAATCTATGTGCAATGATAAATACTGTTCTGTTTTGCATTAAGTTATCGATAGCTTTTTGAACTAGAGCTTCTGATTCATTATCCAATGCACTTGTAGCTTCGTCTAAAATTACTATAGGAGCTTTTCTAATCATCGCTCTTGCTATTGCAACACGTTGACGTTGACCTCCAGAAAGTGTTAGACCTCTTTCGCCTAACATTGTTTCCAATCCATTAGGAAGCTCTGATATTACGTCTTGCAAGTGAGCATACTCAATAGCGTTGTTTAAGTCTTCTTCTGTTGCATCATTGTTGCCCATTAAGATATTTTCTTTAATTGTGCCTGAATACAAGAAGTTATCTTGAAATACCATTGAAATATTTTTTCTCAAAGAGTCAAGAGTGAAGTTTCTAATATCAACATCATCAAACTTAATTGCGCCTGATTTAATGTCATAAAATCTTGGCAATAAGTTTACGATAGTCGATTTACCTCCGCCAGAGTTGCCAACAATAGCAAGAGTTTCATTCTTATTAACTGTTAAATTTAAATTTTTAATAACAGGAATATCTTTAACATATTCAAATTCAACATTCTCAAATTTGATATCTCTTTCTAATGACTTCATTTCAATAGCATTTGGTGCATCAACAATTTCTGGACTGATATCAAATAACTCAAATACACGTCCCATTGCAACAAAGATGTTTTGTAGGTTTGTTAATGTATTGCCTAAAGTTTTAACAGGTTTATATAATAGCAACAATGACGTTACGAATGATGCGAAAGAACCTGCTGTCATAATACCAGTGTTAATCAAGTGTGTACCATAAGCTAAAACTAACGCGATACCAACAGATGCGATTAAATACATAATTGGTGACATCCAGCCAGCACGTTTAGTCAATGACATATTTACGTTAAAAGAGTTCCAAATTTGTGTGATGAAATCTTTTTCTTGACGTTCTTGTAAACCATAAGCTGCCATAACTTTGTTGCCGCTATATGTTTCGTTGATGTTAGTTGTGATATTTCCGCCAATTACCATGTTTTTGTTAGATGCAGATTTGATTCTTTTTCTAATCAAAGCAACTGGTAAGAATGCAACATTTAAAACTAGTACCCCAACAATTGCTAATCTCCAAGAACTGTAAAGCATTACCGCAATTAGACCAAGTGCGCCAAACAAGCTGGTTGTAATTGTTTTTATTTGGTCAACAATACCAGCAGAAGCAGTTTGAGGGTCGTTCATATATCTTTGAATAATTACACCTGATGAGTTTTCATCAAAGAATTGAGGGTGCATATAAATTAATTTGTGGAACAAGTCAATTTTTACGTCATTTGTAATATGTTGGCTTGTCCAAGTTGATAAATATTCGTTTAAGTATCTTAATAGACCTTGTACGGCTGCAAATGCAACAACTAAAAATGGAATTAAGAATGCAAACAACTGCCAAGTTAATGTGTATTCGTGGTTAAATACGTGGAACACCCAATCTTGTTTACCCACAACATAATCCATAAAAGGTTTTAATGCAAAAGCTGTAACGCCATCAAGTAATCCCAATGGAATTGCAACCATAAATGTTAATAATATTCTAAACCAATAAGGTCTGATGTATGGCCAAATACGAGATAATAGCCAACCATATTTAAAAGAGTTTTTTGCTTGTGTTGAATCTAATTTCATAATATATCTTTCCATTTTATTTATAACTATAAGTACATTATACAATAAACGAAAATAAATATATAATTGTTGAATAGATATTGAGTTTTACTATATTATCAATTTATTTAAAATCCTATATGCAACATTTTAAAATTTTTTGTTATCTTTATATTTTTTAAAGTTTTTAACTATGCTTGCAAAAAATTCCAACTCTTCTTCGTTAGAACTATATATAAATTTTTCGAGTTCTAATCTGTTCTTGTTAACTAGAGGAATAGTATTTATTTTAAATTCGGAAATATCAATTTTTAAATAATCTATTATTTTAAAGAATGTTGTCAAAGAAGGTAAGTTTGTGTAGTTTTCAATCTTGCTGATTTGTTTTTCACCAATGCCGATTTTTTGTGCCAATTCTGTTTGAGTCAGCCCAGCTTTTTTGCGAAATTCTTTAATCTTATCTGCAATAAACTTTTTATCGACCATCATTTATGCTCACCTCTCGGTTAATTAACAATAAGATAGCCCATAAGGTCTTTATTTTAAACCACCTATTAGGTAATTTTTATAATAAAGGACTTAATGCACGTACAAATTGTTACAAGGTTTTAATACTTTAATTTGTGTCTAAAAACTAGTTTTTATCTACATTCTACGAAAATAGTAATATTTTTATTGACATATCTAATGTAAAGTAGAATAATGTAAATATAGATAAGCGTTGTCGTCGCTTAGGGGAGCATATAATATGGTAGATTTAACAGAACGAGAGCTAGATGTTTTGAAATTAGTTACTCTTGGATTAACTAATAAGGAAATCGCAAAGGAATTAACAGTTACAACTCACACAATAAAGGCTCATGTTAGTTCTATTTACGAGAAACTTTCTGTAAACAACCGCTTACAAGCTGCAGTATATGCACTTGTTCACGAATTAGTTGTTATTCAAAATTAAAAACAAGGTTATAAGTTAGGATTAAATCTTAATTTTGCACTTAGCTACTTAGTCGAAGTAGTTAATTTTCATTGCGCTACGTACGTTGTGCAATGTTTGTTCTGCAACTTTTTTAGCTTCTGCAGTGCCTTGTTTTAAAATTTCGTATACATCGGAAGTTTTTGTTTCCCATTCTTTTCTACGATTTCTAATTGGTTCAAGTTCTTGTTGAATAACGTTATTTAATAATTTTTTAACCTTAACATCACCTAAACCACCTTTTTGGTAATGGGCTTTTAGTTCATCAATGTTGTTGTATTCAGGTAAAAATTCTTTAAAATGTTCATCTTTACAGAATGCATCAAGATATATAAATACAGGATTATTTTCTGTTTCACCAGGGTCTTCCACACGTAAGTGGTTTGGATCTGTGAACATAGACATAATTTTCTTTTTAATTTCTTCAGGTTCATCTGATAAATAGATACAGTTGCCCAAAGACTTACTCATTTTGGCTTTTCCGTCTAAACCTGGAAGGCGTAAGCAAGCGCTATTTCTTGGTAACATAATGTTAGGTTCAACAAGAGTTTCACCATATAAAGTATTAAATTTGTGTACAATTTCTCTGCATTGTTCAAGCATTGGTTTTTGATCTTCACCCGCAGGTACTGTTGTTGCTCCAAAAGCTGTAATATCAGCAGCTTGGCTAATTGGATATGCAAGAAAACCAACTGGAATATTATTTTCAAAATTTCTCATTTTAATTTCAGATTTTACAGTCGGATTTCTTTGTGCTCTAGCTACAGTTACAAGATTCATATAGTAAAAAGTCAATTCAGTAAGTTCTGGAATCATTGATTGAATAAGTATGGTAGATTTTGTTGGGTCTATTCCGCAAGCTAAGTAATCCAAAGCAACTTCAATGATATTGTCACGAACCTTTTGTGGATTTTCTGCATTATCTGTTAAAGCTTGAGCATCAGCAATCATAATATAAATTTTGTCAAAACCACCCTCGTTTTGAAGTGTTACACGTTCTCTTAATGAACCTACATAATGACCTATGTGTAACTTTCCAGTTGGTCTATCGCCTGTTAAAATAACTTTTCCCATTTATATTACCTTGCCTTTCAATGATTTAATTATGTAATAGATATTGATTAATTGTCAATGAAAAAATTTTATTGTAATCTTTTATATGTGAATGGAGTTAAGTAAAAATGTTAAATCAATTTTCAAGAACAGAATTATTATTAGGTAAAGAAGCACTAGAAAAGCTTGCAAAATCAAGAGTTATTGTATTTGGAATTGGCGGAGTTGGTGCTTATGCCGTCGAAGCCCTAGTGAGAAGTGGTTTAGGTACAATTGATATCGTAGATGATGACAAAGTTTGTATTACAAACTTGAATAGACAACTTTATGCTACTCGTTCAAGTGTTGGTAAATACAAAGTTGAAGTGGCTAAAGAACGAATTTTAGATATAAATCCAAATTGTATTGTAAATACACATCAAACTTTTTATACGCCAAAAACAGAAAATGAATTTGATTTTAGCCAATATGATTATGTAATTGATGCTATTGACACCGTTGTTGGTAAATTGTCATTAATAGAAAAAGCAAAAGCCATTGGAACTCCAATTATTTGCGCAATGGGAGCTGGGAACAAACTAGATCCAACTAGATTTGAAGTTACTGATATTTCAAAAACTTCAGTTTGTCCATTGGCAAAAGTTATACGAACAGAATTGAAAAAACGTAGAATTAAAGGAGTAAAAGTTGTTTATTCAAAAGAACAACCAATAAAACCGAAAGAGGATATGTCAATAAGCTGTAAAAATCATTGTGTATGCCCTCCTGGAACAAGAAAATGTACGGTAAAACATCAAATTCCAGGAAGTACCGCTTTTGTTCCTCCTGTTGTAGGTATGATTATTGCAGGTGAAGTTATAAAAGACTTGATAAAAGAAAATTAAAATTTATAGGACATGTAAGGCGGTCGGCTAGAAAAGCCGACCGCCTTACTTTTTTATTAACCTTTGTAAATATTGGGCTGAAATTAAGCAATAATCATGTTTGAGCAAACTTAATTGGTGCATAAAGTAGTGTGGAATTAAAATGAATATTCAATCAATAAATACTGTATCAAGAACATTTGCACCAAAGGTTAACAAACAAGTTAAACAACAACCAAAAATGGTAGCAGGTTTAGCTAATGATACTTTTCAAAGAAGTTGTGAAGTTACAAATCCAATAAAAACTTATAATGCTCCTGCACCGTCATTTACTGGAGCATTTGGAACTTGGACTTATAGAAGATTGCCATCTTCAACTCAAGCCGTAATTGATAAAGCTTATAATAATATGAAACAAAAGTATGGTGATAATGTTGAAACAATTACTTTTGAAGAAGATGAGTTTTCACCAAAAAATGAGTATTGTTTAAAAGCGACTCTAAAGGGTGATGAATCTCATAGTGAATTTTATGATGCTAATGCAAATAAATTAGGCGAAGAAGATGTTACAATGTATTCAAAAAAAGGTAACGTTTATAAAATTGTTAAAAATGTTGATTATAGAAACAATACAACTACGAAAGTTCGTTCAGAAGTAGATAACACTGGTAGAATGGTAGTTACTGATGAAGTTAGAATTATTAGAGATAAAGATAATAAAGTTATAAGAAAAGAAATGATGACACATTCTCCTGTTACAGGGGCTTATGACCAAAAATATGTTTATCCAAACGGTACGGAAAAAGTTATTTCAAAAGCTCGTAGAATAAAAGAAAATGGCAAAGAAATTATCCAAAAAGATATGGAATCTCTTGACGGTACAAGAACTCAATACAAACTTGAACAAGATAACAAAGGGAATAAATCATTAAAATATAAAATTACAGATAAAAATGGTAATGTTTTGATGAATTTGAACAAAACGATGCAAAGATTGTCTGAAAATAAAGTTCGTTCTACAAACGGTGACAAATCTTATGATGTAACTTTTGAAAAAGATAAAATTACAATAGAAGAAAAGGGCAAAGAACCAACAGAAATTAGAATTTCAAATGGTTCAATGTTTTCAAAAGGTTTGAAAATTGAAGGTAACAGAAATGAAATGCTTGAATTGATGCAAAAGTTACCTGCAGAGCAATTGATGGCGTTAGGTGATACAGTAAAAACTTTAAATGGTTTAAGCAAAGATGAATGTATGATGTATCCTACAAAAGGACAAATAGATACAATCAATGACGTTTTCTCTATTTTACACGAAACAGGTCATGCTATAGATTATAGACATTCAAATATGATGATGGGAAATGTCGCTGATATTGGCAATGATTTTAACTTGAGAAGAATTTATACTCAAGAAAGGGAAACTTTTGATGCGGCTTACCCGAATGCACAAAGAAACCATGTCGGATATTTTATAAAACAAGCAAACCATTATGACGGCAAATGGGGCGGATTAAGCGAAGTTATTGCCGAAACAAATGCGCTAAGAGATTCTTATACAACAGAAATGTCATTAGCTCCAAGAGTTCAATATTTGCAACAACATTATCCTCGTACAATTGCATATATTAACGGAAGATTAGAAAATTATAAAGGCTAACTTAGACCTTTATAATTATACAATTCAATAAAAAAAAGACCTATTTCTAGGTCTTTTAAAGTGGTGCCGCGTCTCGGAATCGAACCAAGGACACAGGGATTTTCAGTCCCTTGCTCTACCAACTGAGCTAACGCGGCTTAAATGCTTTGCTATTGGTTCTTAGACTTTTTCGATTTTACATTTTTAAATCATTTGTGTAATTTTTGTGTAATGACCGATTTGTCTAACGTAGTATTAAATTACCATAGTCCGTCTAAAATGTCAATAGCTTTATTTTATTGATTTCAACCAATGCTTGTTGACGTTCTGCGTCTGTGATGTCACTTACTTTAGTCTTGCCTGTTTTGTAAGAAACGTACGTGTTTAAGATGTTAGTTTGCTCTTGTTCTTCTTTAAGCAATCCTTTTTTCTTGTAAAAATCAGAGTTTTCTTTTAAGAAGTCTTTGAAGGATTGTTTTGCAGATTTATTTTTGGTGCTACTAGGTTCTTCTAAGTTGAAGAATTTTCCTTGTCTATCGCTCTCTGAAGTGTTCCATTCAGATACCAATTCATCTTTACTGTTTCTATTTGTGCGTTTTCCCAATACTCTGACGGAATGTTCTTTATTGTTTCTAATTCCTCTTTTGTGTAAAACTTCTCTAGTTTCTGGCAGATTTCTAGTATTTTCTTGTCGTTCCACTCCTTGCTTAGTTCCATTTCTAGTTTGGATTTTTCTCTCCAATATGTCATTTTCAAGTTCCTTTCTACTGTTAATTAGATTTTCTTTAAATGTATGATACGACTCTTTCATCTTTGTAGCCATACCATTGCATATTTCTTCTTCTGGGTGCATTTTATATTTTTTATAAAATGATTTTCGTACATCTTCAATTTCTTCTACGGTCTTTGCGTTAATATGAGGTAAAACTTCGTCAATAAATTTTAAACCTTTAGTATCACCCTTTTCTTCAAATATTTTTCTAGCTTCATTTAAAGCAATTTTTCTTTCTTCTGGAGTGTTCTTAATAAGTTTTTTTACAGCTCTATATTGCCAAGCTCTTTCAGAAGCGCTAAAACCATCTTTATCTACAATTGTACCATCTTTATCAATGGTTGCAATATTATCTTGGTGTTCAGTATTATATTTTTTAACAATTTTTTCTTTAAATGTACTATCTTCGTGTAGTGCTTTATGAGTATTTTCGTGAACATAACCTCCAACCAAATTTACCAACATAAGGAGGTATTTATGACAAACGACTTAACACTAGAACAATTGCAAGACTTAAAGTTTAAATTAAACGCAGTTCTTGGAGAACTCAAAAAAGAAATTCAAGAAATTGACAACGAAATCAATAACAGAGAAAAGGTCGGATAACCCAGACCTTTAATTTTTTGGTATATTTTCAAAGCTGTCAGATATGTCTTGTCCTTTATCATTTTTTGTAGATATTCTATAATCACTTACAATAACATATTTTGCATTATATTCGTTTAATTTAGATAAAACTTTACTCAAACAACGTTCTTCAAAACCTGCTGCAACCCTAGAAAAAGACCAAGTAGGTCTTGTTTCAAGAAAAAGTTTATACCCAAATGCAACATTTAAAAATTCAGCACTTTTATATCTTGCCTTATAAAACCTTCCACATTTTATAAAATGCATATATGTTGGATAATTCTTTTTAAGATAATCATAAGTAATACGTTCTGTCGAACCTTTTTTAAGATTATCTATTTCAGCTTTTAATTCATTAATTTCTTCTTGTAGTGAAGTATTTACAATTAAAATTTCTTCTTTGTAAGAAAACAATTTTTTATATTTTTTTACCAAATCATTATAAGCTGTTGCTAAGCCTTTTATTAAACTATTAAAATTAGACACAAAAGAATTATAAGATTTTGTAAATTCAGATATTTTAAATTCAGAGTCTTCTTTGACTTCAACTTTTGTTTCGACTTCTTCTGGCAAATCGACAGTTTCACACGAGTAAAAAATATCATCTCTAGTTTTATCGTTTAATCTTAAAACATATTCTTGAAAATCATTCTCTTCCCATTGGTTGCTCATTAAAATCTCACTTTCGGAACTTATATATTATAAATAAACGTTACACTCGAGATTGGCAAGACTTCTTTCTATGCTTGAGGACCAATCAACAATGTTACGTTTCTACCTTCCATTTGAGGTTTCTTTTCAATTGTCATTGGTTCGTCTTTCAAGTCTTCAACGAATCTGTTTGCTAAGTCAAATGCAAGTTTTGAGTGTTGCATCTCTCTACCTCTCAACATTACAATAACTTTTACCTTATTGCCTTGTGAGATGAATTTTTTAATATTATTAATCCTTACTTGATAGTCATGTACATCAATCTTGTATCTAATCTTAATTTCTTTAACATCTACAGTATGTTGTTTTTTCTTAGCTTCTTTAGCACGTTTTTCAATTTCGTACTTGTATTTGCCATAGTTTAAGATTTTCGCAACAGGCGGATTTTGGTTAGGATTTATTAATACCAAATCTAAATCTGCATCTTCTGCCATTTGTAACGCTTCTGATGTTTTTACAACACCATGATTAGCTCCGTCTTCGCCAATTAAACGTAATTCTGGAACTCTAATGCGTTCATTCATTATAACTTTATCTTTACTGTCTCTTTTTTGACCGTATCTATTATCTTCGCCTGCTATGACTATGTCTCCTTTTTTTATATTCTACTTGTTTATAATAACACAATATTTTTAAATTCTATAAAAATTTTGTCTTCTAATCTTTACATAAGTTAAAAAAGTACTTGCAAAAATAAATTAATTATAGTATATTATTACCATAATAATATAAAGCTCTCTCTTCTTATTTAAACGGACAGACCTTATTCATAAGGTCTTTTTTTTGCGCTTTTTTCTTAATTCAACTTAACTTTGAGTTATATAGTGTTTTTATTCATGGTATTTTTTATTTATGGATAAATTTTTATTTATGAGCCGAAATATATTTGATAAATATAGAAATGGTTTAGCCGTTTTACTGCTTTGTCTTTCATTTATTGGATTTGTGTATGTAGCAACTAAAAACTTTGACAGTTTGAAAGTTTCTTATTTTAACGGAATTTACGATGATATTATCGTAAATATTGAAAGCTCTAATTTAATGAATATTCCAATATCTTTATATTTAGATAATAATGAAAAATTTGCTTTTTATATAAGATTCAGAGATAACAATCCACTTAGAATTGCAAATTATTTTGCACAAACACACGAATATAAAAAGTATAGAGAGTTGTCTATTATTTATCCTATAAAATATGAATTTGATTTGAGGGATAAAATTATTACGAGCAATATCTTTATAGGTAAAAAACATTTCAATTACGGAAGCAAAGAAGTAAAAGGATTTGCGAAAAAACAAATTGAAATAAAAGGACAAAAGTATTATCAAATAATTTTACCTTCGGAAATTAGAAAACTTCAAAATTCAGAATATATAAATTATAAGGGAAATTATAATGCTGTCGCAGTAGTCTTTCTTTCATTGTTTTATTCAATTGGATTGTATTTAATACCTTGGATTTTATTTATTTCTGCCATATTTTTATTTAAGTTCGAACGATTGAAAATTCCAACGGGGCTTGTTTTGACAGGCATTAGTTTATTGGCAATTTTTTTGAGATTTAATTTGTTCACCGAATATCCAATGTGGTGGGATGAATGCTATACTGCAACAATAACTGGGGATGTGTCTAATAGTTTTGATATGCTATTTACAGATCCTGGAAATCCCCCATTTTTTGCATTAATTTCAAGATTCTGGCAATCTTTTGTACCTAATACAATAGCGTGGTTAAGGTTATTACCATTGATTTTTAGTGTTGGTGCAATCTTGTCTTTGTATTTTCTTTTAAAAACAAAAGTTAATAACAAAACAGCATTGTTAGCATCTTTTATGTTAAGTATTTCAATTTTCCATATAAATTATGCTCAAGATTATAGAGCTTTCTCGCTTTCAAGTATGTTAGCTCCGTTGGTCGTTTATTTCATGTTTAAAATGTTGGAAAAAATGAGTTTTCTAAATACATTTTTATTTATATTATTTTCAAGCATGATATTTAACAACCACTTGTATGGAACGATTTTGATAATTGTTAATTTTATATATGGTTTATGGTACATATTGATAAGATATGGTAACAAAATAAAACCTATTTTGATTTTTATTTGTGCACATATCCTAATTGGTATAACATTTTTGCCATATTTCTTTAAAACATTTTTAAATAGAGCAATTCTTGATTCTACATTTAACGTATGGTTGCAGGATATGTGTTTGAGTGTCTTTTTAAGAGCTTTAAGGGCAATGTTTGGTAATTGGCAGATTGCGCTTGCTATTTTAATTCTGTCAGTAATTTTTATATTGTTTTCGTACTATTGGAAAGACAAATTGTTTTTGCAAATACCAGAAAAACAACGTGAATTTATATTCTATTTGATTTAT
>ERZ808275.789-NODE-789-length-10715-cov-2.611726_pt1 | contig 10715 bp, 18 predicted proteins | sample MGYA00520894_ERZ808275 | MGnify/ENA primary metagenome ERZ808275 (study PRJEB31516, sample SAMN03275598) | gut metagenome | biome: mammalia-associated habitat; material: feces | host: Papio cynocephalus | place: Kenya | collected 2012-08-03 ...
GGCAGACTTCAGAAAACAGAACGGAGAGCCGGTGAAACACAGTGTTTTATGGCAGCGGGCGGCAGAGCTGCTTGCGCCACACAATATAAATATTTGCTATGCAGAGCACACCAAGTACTCTAATTGGCAGGACAGGAGAATGAAACATTATGAGCAAGAGCAGAAGAACAAAAGCGTGCACCTTCGATAAGGGCACAATTGCAAGAATCATCAGCAGAGACGGAGACACCTGTATATTCTGTGCCAGTGGAAGATGGCCACTTGTAAAGAAGGACTTCGGGGCACATATCCGGGATATCGCCCATGTGGTGAACCGGAGCCAGGGTGGACTTGGAGTGGAGCAGAACGGAGTCACCGCCTGCCGGAGTCACCATCAGTTACTGGACAACGGAAATAAGGGCTTAAGAGATGAAATGCTTGAATTTGCAGAATGTTACCTGAAAGAGCAGTACCCGGATTGGAACCGGGAGAAGTTGGTATACAGGAAAGGAGTATGAAGATGCTGAAAAACTTAGTGAAAGAAAACAAGGACAGGGCTGTAGAAAAAAAATGGAGCTTGTAGATTTTGCGGTCAGATAAAGCTTGTAGAGGCACTGGAGGAATTCAACGAGGATGAACTGAACGAACTGGCCACAGAGCAGTGCAATTGTTATGAAGCACAGAATTATACATCGAGATTGTACCGGAAAGAAAAGGCGGATTGTAGAATTGAAGAGCTTTTCGGTCCGGGAAATAAGCCGGAGCTTACAGATGCAAGGATGAAGATGCTTCATCAGGCAGCAGGCTATGTGGTTGATGGAATAGCGGAAAAGGTAACTGTTCAGGTTACCGGTGAACTCAAGATGATGGTCGGAGAAACCGCCAAAGGCAACATTAAAATAAACCGCAAAACAACCGTCCAGAGGGCGGCAGAAGTTTAGACCTCCAAGATTAACTTACATATACACGAAGGAACTTATAAATCTGTCACAGCCGGAGCATGGAAACCGCATAAACACAGAATGCGGAGCGTTTTTGGAAGAGGTACATACACCATGCTCCGGAGAAAGGAGAACTGAGTGAAAAGCAAAGACCGGCTTAAAAGGACAGAGGAAACAGTGATAGAACAGACGGAGTTGATAAAAGGCTATAGAGCAGTTTTGAAAGATTTATATAAAGCAAATTAGAAGGAGGAAGTAAGTACTATGTTTGAAAAATTTGGCGAATTGGAATCAGTGGAAGAATTGAACAAAGCGGCAGCAGGCTTGAAAGAAGAGGGAGATATAGCATCCCTCATAGTACTGGCAGAAGAAAATGGACTGGATAAGGAAGACGCAGAGGATTATGCAGCGGGCGAAATGGAAGAGCTGGCAACACCATGCACCGCTGCACACGGCAGATTGAAAGTGGAATCAGACGACCTTAAAATTGCCGGAGTGCTCATGGATTGGGTAGATGAAATACGCCAGGAGTGTCTTACAAATGAAAAAGTATGTGCCGGAGTAATGAAGCATTCGCTTACCGGATATATGGCCATTTTACTGGAAAAAGGATTTGAAGAAAAAGCAGTGGTGGACAAACGCATTGTGCAGCAGGCAAAAGAAGTGGCAAAAGTAGCGGGCAACCATGGAATTTCAATTGGATTTCCTAATTTGGCGGAACGGAAAGAGACAATCAGGGTTTATTACGGAGGCACAAAATGAGACTGGCGTATAAGGGATTTAATAAAGACCTCACCTGCACAATGGGAAATGGAACGTTCCAGTATGAGCCGGGGGTCTGGTACAAAGAAGAAAAAGCACACTGTGCCAGGACAGGCTTTCATGCAACAGATAACCCGCTTGATGTATTGGGCTATTACAGAGAAGGACGCTACTTCATCGTAGCTTTGAAAGGGAATGTGGACGAGGATGGTCATGATACCAGGATAGCTGCTCCGGAGATTCAACTGGTAAAAGAGCTGTCACGGATAGAGCTGGCAAGAGAGGGTGTCATGTGGATAGCAAATCACCCACATTTAGAAATAGAGGGTGTTGAAAAAAATACCGGAACAGCATTTGATGATTATGTAATTGTCAGAGGAAAAAAACCGATTGCAAAAGGAAAAATAGGAAGCACCATTTTTCTCTTGAAAGAAAACAAATGTGGCGAAATAACAGAATGTGCAGAGTATTTAATTGACGGAGAAGAATACTTGCCAGACACTTTCTATGATGTGAGAGGGAGGATGAGGCAGTGAATAAAAAACAATTGAGTAAGCTGAGAAGACTTCCGGCCACAAGTTCGATGGTTGCACTGGCAAAAATGCCGGGCAGAAAAGAAAGAAGATATACATGTAGCTTGAACAAATACAAATACAAGTACATGGCAAGATGCCAGTATCTGGGTGGCATACTGAAACTTTCTATCTGTAAAACAAAAGAGATAAGAGAGGGAGAAACAGAGCCGAAATGGGATGTATTTTTAAGCCCAAAGGATAAGGCATATATCACGAGAGAAAGACAGAAAGATGGGACATATAAATGGCGTACGGCAAGAATAGACAACCTCGAATGGGAATGGGAAGAATCCGGGGATGAAGACTACTATATCAATCCCGGAGGAAAAGCTGAAATAAAAGCCATCCTTAACATGAAAAACTCTGGTGTAGAGGGAGTTATAGAATGGCAGGAGAAGGTCAGGACAGAAAAGGTAGAACGTGAAGAGAAGAGAAAGACGGATAGATGGGATGCAGCCATGAAGGATGTCCCGGAAAACTATCCTGCAGGATTTGAAAAGTTCTGGAAAACAGAAGCATTCAGCGACCATTATATTTTTTACAAAGGAGCAGACGCAAAGACAGGTTACTGTACAGGATGCCTCCAGGAAGTTCCATTAAATAAAAAACCAAAGCATAATGAGTGGAATAAATGTCCAAAGTGTGGAAAGAAGATTGTGTATGAATCGAGGTCAAAAAAGAAAAATCCTATATGGTCATACGGGACAGCAACCTTGCTTCAAAGGTACCGGGATGGAATTGTAAAAAGAATATTCAGTTGTACCAGGGTAGATACTGGGGCAAACATGGAACAGCCACAATTAATCATAAGGGAAGTCCAGAGAGTATTACTGACAGATGATGGCGTGGAGACATATTGCTGGGAAAACTACAGACTTAAAGGACAAAGATGGAGAAAGCAGGATACAAGTTATTTTGAAGAAAGATATGCTAACCTTTATCGGAGAAATCTGTCAGCCCTTTTGAAAAATACAAGAACAACTTACAACATTGCAATTAAACACGGATATAAAGGTGACCCGGTATTTTTTATGAAAATGGAAAAAAGGAATCCTCTGATTGAAAAAGTGTTCAAAGCAGGATTGTATCGGATTGGAAATGATTTAATAAAAAGGGACTACTGTTACCGGGAGCTGGTTGATGAAAAAGAGCCGGAGCTTATCAAGGCACTGCATATTGACAAGGCACGTTTGGCACGCCTGAAAAGGATGAATGGTGGAAACTATGAACTGTTGTGGCTCCAGGATGAAAAGAAAAGTAACACAATATACAAGGATGAGGACATACGGACACTTGCCAATGCAATGGTAGATGGAGCGGATAGCAGAATCTTTCAATATGTCAGCGTGGCCAAAGCAGGAAATTACTTAAGAAAGCAGCGAGCTATCAGAGACAGAAATCTTGTGGACCTTGCAAGGGATTGGGAAGATTATTTATCCATGTTAGAAAAAAGAAATGCGGATATGTCAAATGATATGCTTTTGCGCCCGAAGGACTTGACACTGGCACATAATGAGCTTGTGATGCAAATTGACATGCTGAATAAAGGAAAAGAGATTGAAGAAAAGAAGAAAACTTTCAAAAATGCAGAAAAACTGATGAAGAGCGGAGCCCTTAAAAAATATGAATACCAGAATGAGAAATACTGCATTCTTTCTCCAACCGGAATTAAGGACATATACAACGAGGGAATGACTTTAAAACACTGCATACATACCTGTGATATCTACTTTCAGCGAATAGACATCCAGGAGACATACTTGCTGTTCCTTCGAAGGACAGAAAAGCCGGATACTCCGTGGTATACATTGGAAGTAGAACCTGGAGGAAATATCCGGCAAAAGAAATCAGTCCTCAATGAAGCATATTCAGATCTGGAAGATGCAATGCCATTTTTGAGAGAATGGCAGCAATGGGTGAAGAAAAACCTTTCAAAAGAGGATGCAGCATTGGCAGAAAAAAGTGATAAGGCAAGAAAGAAAAATTATGGTCAGCTTCGAAGAGAAAAGAAGCTGATATGGCACGGTAGATTGCAGGGAACCATGCTGGTAGATGCATTAGAGAGTGATTTTATGGAGGTGTGAAATGGAAGAATTAAAAAACATCGAAAATTATGAACAATTCAAACAGGCTCTGGACACTGAACTTGCAAACCAGGCAGCAGGCTTCGTAAGAACCGGCTACCTGTTAAAAAAGGCAAGAGATACAGATATCCTTGCATCATCCGGCTACAGTACAGTAGCTGAATTTGCAAAGGCGGAATATGGTCTTTCGAAGGATATTGTATCACGGTACATAGCCATTAATGACAGATACAGCGAGGGCGGTTATAGTGACCGACTCCAGGATAAGTACGAAGGGTACGGCGTGGCGAAGCTCCAGGATATGCTCACCCTTCCGATTGAGGTAGTAGACCTCATTTCTCCTGAAATGACTAGAAAAGAAATTGCAGAAGTAAAGGCGGAGGTAAGGAAAGAGGAAACCATATCACCGGTAGAGGTAGCCATTGAGGGCACGGATGTGCAGCAGGCAGACATGGATTTGAGCCAGAAGGCTATCTTCCAGTACGCAAAAGACAATCCGGAGATATTAAAAAACTGCTTAAGTGGAAAGAAGATGGAGATCCAGAAGAGCTTGAGAGTATTCTTGCACCATCCGGAATTGCAGTGCTGGCTTCCAGACCACAGGGAATCGGAAAGGTATTCACATCCTTCAAAGGAGAAGGACAGCCGGTGGATATCCTGGCAGTAAGAAGTAATGAAAAGCAGACCTTAAGCATGGATGACTATGCAGCCAAGGTCAGAGAGGTATTTGCCCCAATAGCAGATATGCCGGATGCTTATGAAAAGCAGGAAGTTGCACCGGTGCAACCGGAAAATGTTACTGAAAAGCCGGAAAGTGTTATCAAAAAGCCGGAAACCGTGTCAGAAACACCAAAAAGCGAACCAAAAGAGCCGGAAAACGTTGAAAAAACAGAATGCGAAGTGCTTTCCGGGGAAGTGGTTGACAATGAACCGGAAGAGCATATTCCGGAAGAAACACAGAAAGAAAAAGCCACAGAGGAAGCGCCGGTGGCAGCAGGCTTAGACAAAAACGTATTAAGAGGTTATGCAGCGGCAGTAAGTTCCAGTATTAAAAAGCTGGACCGCCTCTGGGAAAACCGGGAACTGGAGAAGTGCCTGGAAGAATTAACAAGCATACGTTGGAGAATTGAGCAGATACAGAAGAATGGAGGGAATGCAGAATGAAACCAGTAGAAAGTGAGGAATTAATTGAAGCAGATATAATAAAAGTATTTTTCCGCAGCGAAAATGAAACCAGTAAATGCCTGGAATTAATGCCTACAGAAGAAGAAAAGGAGACATTAACCTTTAATGACATCATTAAGCTGGCAGAGCAGAATGGATTAAGGGATGATATGTACATCCTCATGATCGCAGAAAATCCAATGAGCGGAAAGGTGTACAAGCACGGCAATTATAAGCCGTGGAATAACTGGTATGAGTGCGGAGAGACGGAGGGATTTGCGTAATGAGAAGAAGACGATGCAAGCAGTGTGGAAAGCTGTTTATGCCGGTAGGCAAGGAGGCAATCTGCTCAGTAGCGTGCCGGCAGGAACGGATGAAGGAAAGAGCAGAAAGAAGAAAAGCGGCATATAAGAAGCCAGAGCTAAAGGTGGGAAGCATTGCCTGGGTAAATGCAAAAGCAAGAGAAGCAGGCATGACATACGGAGAGTATGTGGGAAGGAGCGGGATTTGATGGAATTCATGAAAAGAGTAAGGATAGAGCATGTGAAGAAAAACGATGATGAAAAAGATTTGGTGAGAAACATATTGAGGAAGTGGCCAAAACTGATAGCATGGCTTGAAGAAAAAGGATACTTTACAGCGCCGGCTTCGAGGGACCATCACGGAGCGTGTGATGGCGGATTAATGAAGCATTCACTCCAGGCGGCATATGAACTTGAAAAGATAACCAGCAGGGTGGGCTTAAAGTGGGAGAGACCGGAAAGCCCGGAGATAATAGGATTGCTCCATGACGTATGCAAGCTGGATGATTATTGTACTATCCCAATTGGGGACGAGCCGGACAAACTTGGAATTGAATGGAACAAAGACAGAAGCTACCCAGGACATGGAGAGAAGAGCCTTATCATGCTAATGGGCTTAATAGACCTCACGGAAGAAGAGAAAATGTGCATCAGATACCATATGGGAGCATTTACAGATAAGTCAGAATGGGAGTTTTACAGCCGAGCAGTGCAGAGATACCCTAATGTTCTCTGGACGCACACGGCGGATATGATAGCTTCGCAGATAAAGGGTGTGTGAAAAAATGAAAGAAGAGATTGTTAAAATAATGGTTGGAATGTCCGGAAGATACAGTTATCATACGATCTTCCAGGACTGGGTGGCGGTGATGGCAATCGCAATTCAAAACAACTGTGTATTGTGGCATGACAAGATATGGCAGGAAAGAGAGGAGCATTATAAAAACATTATGAGTAAATACGAGAGGGAAGAAAGAATTAAATTTATTCAAATGTTCGAAATGCTCACAAACCAGTTTGAAGAAGGGAAGATTACAGATGTGCTTGGTGAGATATACATGAGCCAGAACAGTGGGAACGAAAGGTTGGGACAGTTCTTCACACCATTTCATTTGTCAGAATTAAATGCCAGGCTCATAATAGAGGACCAGCTTGAAAACTACGATGGAGAGAAAAAATAGAAGTAAATGAGCCAAGCACAGGTGGTGGAGGAATGCTGATTGCACTTTGCAAAATATTAAAAGAAAGAGGAATAAATTACCAGAGAAAACTTGAAATCACAGCGCAGGACCTTGATTGGAACGGAGTATACATGACGTATGTCCAGCTTAGCTTGCTTGGCGCAAAGGCGACAGTAGTACAAGGGGACACACTCTGTGAGCCTTATGTGCAAGGAGTGACACCTGGGTACAGGATTCTCAGGACACCAATGAAAACGGGGGCTTTAATATGAGTGATGCACGAGAAATGCTTGTAGAAGACATCTGTATGTATCTTGGGACGAAAAACATTAATATTCAGGACATAAAAAACGAGCTTTACATAGTGGTAAATAACTATGCAGTTGAAAAAGAAACGACAGAAATCGTGGAATATGAAGGAGACGTAAATGAGATTTTAATAAAACGCTTCCTTGCTTCAAAGACGATTCAGGGATGCACGCAGAGGACAATTCACTTTTATGCAGCAGAATTGAAGAGATTTAACGCATTTATCAACAAGCCATTTACGCAAGTTACGGCAGATGACATACGCTACCTGACAGCAAAGAAGCTGACCATTGATAAGGTCAGTAAAACGACCGTTGGGAACACACAAAGATGCTTATCATCATTTTTTACTTGGATGGAAAAAGAAGAAATCACAGAAAAAAACATAATGCTCAAAGTGGAAAAGATGAAGAAAGAGAAAAAGAAGAAAAAAGCATTCACAGAGACAGATATAGAAAAGATAAGGGATGGATGCAAGACAGAAAGGGACAAGTGCCTTATAGAAGTGCTCCTTTCCACATGGTGCAGGGTATCAGAAGTCATTAATATGAAAATAAGTGATATTAAACCGGACGGATCCATGACGGTATTGGGAAAAGGAGAGAAAGAGCGTACAGTGTATCTGAATGCGAAAGCACAGTATCAGATAGATAAATACCTTTCGCAGAGGAATGATAAGGAGGACTGGCTTTTTGTGGCGCTGGACGAACCGCATGAACAATTGAAAAAATCGGCAATAGAAATAAGAGTGCGGCAGATTGGAAGAAGGCAGGGAGTGGAGAATTGCCACCCCCATAGATTCCGGAGAACTGGAGCAACCTTCGCATTAAGAGCCGGAATGCCGATTGAGGACGTGTCGAGGATACTGGGGCATGAGCAGTTATCGACTACGCAGATTTATTTGGACATTGACGATGAAAAGACCCATGCATCACATAAAAAATACGCTATGTAAAGGCAAAGGTGCAGCAGGCTAGAGAGGAGGCATGAATGGAACGTAGAGTGGTAAAGCAGATAGTCAGAGAGACATTGAGGGAGCTTATAGACAGTGAAATGCTGGAAGAGCCGTACAAGCTCATAGAAAGGATAGTTGAGAAGGAGCTGGAGGCATTCTTCAAGCAGGAAAATAAGAAGATGTATCCAGTCCTTCAAAAAATGAGTAATGACCCATATATCGATATCATATACGGCAGATACCGGGATGATATGAGTATGACAGAGATAGCGGAGCAGTTGGAGATTGACAAGACAACTGCTTATCGACACAAGAAGAGACTGATCGTACAGATATATGATGAATTGAACAGGACACAGAGAAAGGGCAGGGCTTGAAACCTTGCTCTTTCTTAAAATAAATGGTTGACATTGTGCACCTACAGATGTATCTTGATATTAAAGAAATGTGTTTACCGGATTTACTGGAGAAAGGAGAAACTATGAGTCATTTAAAAGAAGAACGAGAGAAAAAAAGGCTGACACAGGCAAAACTTGCCGAACTGTCCGGTGTCAGCCTCAGGATGATATCATACTATGAGCGGGGCTATAAGGATATTAATAAGGCGCAGGCAGACAGCCTGTACAAGCTGGCCAAAACGCTGAATTGCAGCATGGAAGACCTGATGGAGCCGGTGGAATAGAAAGGATTGTTAAGCCCATATCTATATGCACCCGTGGGTGTGTAAAATATACAAAAAATCAGCATGATTTTTATGTATTATGCCAATAGATATTATGCACCTACAGGTGTATTATAATATCAACAAGAGGAAAACAAACACAGAAAGTTGAGGGCAAAGGATATGAGATATGATAAATCAGAAGTAATGAAAAGAGCATGGAGAACATACAAATCACAGGATTTTAATTACAAGAAAGGTCTTTGGAGCTTTGCAAAATGCTTAAGCAAAGCATGGGAAGCTGTTAAGGCAGAAGTTAAAAGAACTGTTGTTGCTCCAGCAAAGAAAGCAATTGAAAAAGAAATCAAAGCAATCGCAGACTGGTTCATTAAAAAGAAATTCGACCAGAATGAAAGATATGCCATTTCTTTATCTGACATGACAGCAGTAAAAGAGACAGAAAAAGCATACTTCATCAAAGCGGTATCTGATTTTGGAACAATCTCATTTTGGTGTCCAAAGAGTTTATGTAAATAAGAGAAGGAGGAATTGAAAAATGTATAAGAACATTGCAGCAGGCGTGGTTGAAATTGAGTACAGAAGCGAGGCGGTCAAGGAGAGAAACAGATTTCTGAAAGACGGAAAGTATGATATCCTGGATGGCGGCATCTGTGCAGCAGGCGACATCATCGTATGCGGGCCGGATTATGAATCAGCAGCAGAGTATTTAAAGTCATTTTTAATTGAGTGCACAGACGTAAATGACCATGTGGAACAGCTTAAATTGACAGAAGAACTGTATGATGTGCAGGTTTGGGACACCACGGACTTTAATTTAGGCAGAGTATTAGGAGAGGAGTAAAAAGATGGCATTTTTAGGAAAAAGCGGAAAAAGAATATCAATGGATTGCTCGGAATTGCTGGAGGAATTAAGAGAAGACATTGCAGAGTTTGGACCATCAGAAAAAGTGATGGTGTGGTGCAAGAAAACAGATGGAGTTGAACTTTGCACAAATTACGATTTTAAAGGTACAGAAAAACCAATTAAGATGTCAGAGCTTAAGAAAGGAGAGTATTTCAGAACAATGACAATGGGAGAACTGCTCCCATTACTTGAAAAAGAGAATGAATTATAGAGATTAGCCACCTGAAAAGGCGGCTTTCTTTTTTTACTACAGTTGTGCAAAAAATAGAAAAAAAGAAACAACTCTTATATGCTCTCTGCATATAGGAGTTGTTTTTTGCGTTAAGGGGGTGGAGGCATGGCGAGAGGTCGTCCAGGAAAGAAAGAAGAAATCTGCAGTCATAAAGCAGATATTGAAAAGTGGGCGGCAGAAGGTCTCACAATGGGGCAGATAGCCAAGAAACTGGGAGTTTCAGAATCCACTCTTTATAAATACAAGGCTGAATTGCCGGAGTTATCGGAGACCGTTAAAAAGGGCAGGAAGGAAGCCGTTGCGGAGCTTGAAAACATGGCTTTCAAAGCCGCAAAAGGCTATACGGTCAAGGTGATAAAGCATCAGAAAGTGAAAAGAATCGAGTACGAAGCAGGAAAAAAGAAGCTGGAGAAAGAGGAACTGATTGAGTATGAAGAAGAGGTTTACTTTCCACCAAATCCGGCATTCAACCTGTTCCTTTTGAAAAACTGGGGCAAATATAGCAATGAGCCGGAGACGGTGAAGCTCCGGAAGAAAGAAGTGGAACTTCGAAAAAAACAGATAGAGGAAGGAAGTTGGTCTTAATGATTTTTGATTTTTTTAGAGAAATAATGAAAAAAATTGATAAAGAAAAAATAACACAGA
>ERZ808275.790-NODE-790-length-10698-cov-3.573147_pt1 | contig 10698 bp, 7 predicted proteins | sample MGYA00520894_ERZ808275 | MGnify/ENA primary metagenome ERZ808275 (study PRJEB31516, sample SAMN03275598) | gut metagenome | biome: mammalia-associated habitat; material: feces | host: Papio cynocephalus | place: Kenya | collected 2012-08-03 ...
CAACCGCGCCTTACTTTTTAAAATTTATGTACCATAATATTCAATTGCATTTAAATCATCTTTCCAATTCATGTGGTCTTTAATCATTGAAATTGTTTTTGGAAAATGTTGTTGCAAGTATTGCATACGAGTTCCAAGAGCTTCGATTTGACCGTCAGAGTATGTGTTTGTAATAGCATTAGTTTCAGCTACTACCTCACCTAAGCCACCCCATTTTCCGCCGTAGTGACCTTTTGCTTGTGTAAAGTAGCTTATGTGTTCTCTTTCAGGGTCAGAGTGAGTTGCGTTGAATTTTTCGCGCTCTTCAATGTATGTTTTTTGAATATCTTTGTTGTCTGAATATAATGCGTGAGCAGTGTTTTGCAAATATTTTCTGCCATTTTTAACTTGAAAATCTTTAGCGTGACCTAATTCATGTAAAAATACCATCAAATCATCACCTACGCTAATATTTTTAGTTAAAGGTGAGTAACCTGATGCTAAAACTTCATCTTTATCCTTGCCTTTAAGTTTCTTTACTGATTCAACAACTTCAAAAAGTTCTTCTCCTGGAACTTTTTTCAAAACATTGACAATTTCTTCTTTTTTGCCCTTAAATTTTTTATTGAAGTTAATTTCAGTTTCTGTTTCGTGGTGCAGATCTTTTACTGTCATTTTTTTATCATCTACGGTAATGTCGTATTTGTAACCATTTTGTGAAGAGATAAAGTGGTTGTCATCTACAACTTCAAACGATTGAGAACGACCCATTAATACTTTGCCGTTTGCATCTGTAATCTTGTAGTCAATTATTCTGTTTCCCTTCGGATCGTCTTCGTACAAGAACTGAGTGCGTGTGCCGTCTTCAGATTTCATATCTTTTTTAATTGATTTTATACCTGTTTTTTTGTCTACAGTAGCTTTTGCAAGTTGTTCTTTCTTTCCGTTTGCATAAACAACCTCAACATCATACATACCTTTAATTTCAGACGGTGTTATAATTTCTTGTTTAACCATTTTTCCGTCTTTATCTTTTGTTGTAACGACTTGCTTTTCGGTGACTAAAAATTTAGTTTTTGTGTCGTAGTTTTGAACTTTCTCTATTTCTCGGTTGTTTTTGTAATCTTTTGTTTGAGTTTTTACTTGAACTGGAAAATGTCCAGATTTTTCTGAAACAGTTTCTTCAAGCAATCTGCCATTGTCTGCATCAAACTTGTAATATTTGCCAAGAGGTGTTTGTGCGTTTATTGTTTCGTCTAAGTTTGATAAATTTTCAGGCTCAAATCCGATTGTAAATTCTTTTAATGGTTCAAATTTATTTTGTATAAATCGTGTAGCTTTACGACCGTTTGGAATACTATCCATTGCCTTGAATACGCGGTCGTAAAATTCAGGACCGTCAGCTCTTTCATTTTTCATTTGATAAATAGGTGCCATATTATAAAAATCAAAGTCTGAACCGTCTTTGAAATGTTTTACAACGTCAACATCAATTGCACCTTGTTTGTATAAATATTTGAATTGGCAAGTTTCAGCAAAATCGTAAGTTTTGCCTTTTCCATTATTTATTTGTGAAAATTCACTCATTGCATTTTGAACATCATCGTCAGAACGCTTTTGAAAAGTGTCTTGAATTGGCTCATTTAAGTCCGCATATTTTTCTTGTTTTTGAGGAGCCTTATTTGTTCCGATTTTGGGTAAATTTATTTTAATTCCACCGATTTCCATTATCTTTATCCCTAATAAAATTGTTTTTTCTTATTATAACATTTTTGCCGAATTTTTACAATAAATTGTTACGATTGTAATGCTATTTATGTTCTATTTTTATAATGTCGCTTATGTCGCCAAAACTTGTTTTTATAACTTGGTAATCATTTTGGTATAATTCTTGAGGAGCGTTAAGTTTGACTTCAGCTCTAGTAATATAGTAAATTTTGCTCAGATATGCTTTGTCTGTATCTGTTATTACGTTGTTTTCAAACTTGTAAAAATCTCGTATTCTTTTGGGCTGAATATGCATAAAATAAAGAGTTTGTGGATTATCTTTTGCCTTTGCGTTTACGGTATTTGTTATATTTTCAAAACTGCATTCAGTTTTTGTGCTGTTATTGAAAGTTTGAGTGTGTAGTATAAAAATTAATACTAAGATTACGACTATTCTTGAAAGCAGAGTCTTGTTTTTTGATAACAATTTGCATAAAATTATTGCAAAAAGTGAAATATAAAGAGGATAAAGCACTATAAAGTAGTAAATTGTCAAAAGCGGTCTTATTAGTGACACCAAGATTGCAATTATCCAAAACGAACAAAGTGTAAAAATGCCATATTTTACGTATATTTTTTCCGAAGAGTTTTCTTTGTTTTGGTAAAAGTAAACAAAACAAAAAATCGCAAAAAACAGTAAAACAAGTAAATTTCCGAAGTTTGAACTTGCAATATGCGTAACAAGCGTAAATGTTGTTTCCTTTAGATGTGTATTAAAACCTTCTCTACCAGTAAGAGTTTTTACAAAATTTATTAGTAAATAAGGAACAAAGGTTGCAAATATGAATATATGGCATAGCGTAAATTTAAAATATTTTCCAAATTTTTCTTTATTTTTTATAAAAGTAATATTTCCATAAATGAAATTTGTAAGTAGCAAGAACAACCCGAAAAGGTGTGTATTTATCATAATAGAAGAGGTTAAAAATAGTTTCCAAAAATTCTTTTTGCTTGAACTTTTCAAATAATCAAACAAACTCATAATAACAAATGGTGCGATTAAAAGGATTAATGAGTATCCCCTTAGTTCTTGCGAGTAGCAAATATGGTAAATTGAAACAGATGCCATAAATGTGGCTAAAATAGCAGATTTTTGATTGGAAAATCTGTTTGTCAAAATATAAATGCCTAATACACCAATACTGCCAAATATTACGGGAATTAATCGCATAAATTCAATAGTTAATGGTGCGAAGCAAGTATATATTTTCATTATTAAGTAGAAAAATGAAGGATTCCCTGGATCTATAAAGATTGAACTTATAGGATAAATATGGCTTGCTGGGAGGTTAATGACAAAAACCTCGTCCCACCAAAGCGGGTAGGCTGTAAATTGATTAAACCTGCATAAAATTGCAAAACAAAATATGCAAGCTAATAACCATTTGTTGTCAAACTCTAGCTTATCTTCAAGTAAAAAGAATCCTGAAATTAAGAAAATCCAAGTAATTACAAAAAATCTTAAATTGTAAAACAAAGCTAGAAATGATACTATGACGGTATTAAAGTTCCCTTTGTAGTTGTTTTCGAACGGTAAATTTATTTTGTTGTTTGAAATTTTTAAACTAGATTGGTTAAAGTGATAAAATTTTCTTCCTACAAAAATATCAATGCTTGAGATGTTTTTAAGAGCTTCTGTGCTATCAGAATCAAGTTCTAATTTTTCAACTTTTCCGTTTAAAACTTTTGAAATAATTACATCTTTAGCTTGATTTCTAGGTGAATAAAAGTTTTCTCCATTAATTTTAATTGCGTTTTGATATTTGTTTGTAATTTCAATATTTACCGCGACTGGCGTAAAAAGTCCGTTAAAATATGGAATATTTATTTTTTCATAATTTAGCATAATACTAATGAAAAAACTAAATAAAGCCAATATAAAACAAACTATTCCGAACTTATTTCTACTCATTTTCCCTAGTCCTCTATCTATTTTACAATAAACAAATCAATTTTGTTTTCATATCTAGCTCAACTTTTTTTCAATAATAGTTGGTGTAAATTTTTATGTGTAACGTATTCTATTTTTATATAAAATATGCAATGATATGTTTTGTAAAAAATATAGGAGTTCTCTTTATGAATGAAGAAGTAAAATACAGCCCTGTGGAAGAATTTGCAAACGCTTTTTCTCACGCAATTGGGACATTATTATCAATATATGGCTTAGTTTTTCTTGTTGTAACCTCTAACACTCCAACTGAAACAGCTTCAACTGCAATTTATGGTGCGACAATGGTTATTCTGTTTCAATCATCAACCTTGTATCACGCAATGGTTAATGAAACTGCCAAAAAAGTATTTAGAAAAATTGACCACTCTGCAATATTTTTGTTAATCGCAGGAACTTATACTCCAATATTGTTGCTAGTTGTGCCGTTTCCACATTCTGTAGCATTGCTTGCTATGACTTGGTACTTAGCAATTATGGGTATAGTTTTTTCTTGTATAACTTTAAAGTTTAAATACCTAAACACTGCTCTATACCTAGTAATGGGTTGGTTATCATTGTTTTTGATGTTCAGAATGTGGGCTTATAACCCAGTTTCTGTGTACTACCTACTAGGTGGTGGCGTGTTATTTTCGCTAGGTTGCATATTTTATCTGCTTAAAAAAGTTCCATTTATGCACTCAATATGGCACTTGTTTGTTCTGGGAGGCGCAATATTGCACTATATGGCAGTAATGGCTCTTTTAAGATAATTAAGCATTGATTAAATCTGATGGAAGATATTTTTGTTTATATGTTTCAAAGTTTTGTTTAAACTCATCTTCTCCAGAAGTTTTTAATTCGTTTAAGTATCTGTGTTTGTCGAATGCTGATTGGTCAATTTGAATTAAGCAAACTGCAATGTTTGAACAATGATCTGAAACACGTTCAATGTTATTTAATACTTCTGTCAATAAGAAACCTAACTCAATTGTGCAAGTTCCGTTTTGTAATCTTTCAATGTGTTTGTTTTTAGCATCGTTGATAAGAATGTCGATTACTTGTTCAAGAGGTTCAACTTTTTTAGCCTTTTCAAGGTTATTTTCGCCGAATGCTTCAACTGTCAAATCCATAATTTCTGATAAAGCACTTGTAATTCTTTGAATTTCAGCTTTTGCTTCATCTGAGAAACTAATTTGTTTTTCATTCATATCTTTTGCAACTTTTAAGATATTTACAGCGTGGTCGCCAATTCTTTCAAAGTCACTGATGCAGTGAAGAAGTTTTGATACTTCGTGGTTATCCTTTTCAGTTAAATCTTTGCTCGAAAGTTTTACCAAGAAAGTACCTAATTTATCTTCGTACATATCAATTTTAGGTTCTTTTCTTAAAATTTTATCCATTCTCTTTTGGCTAAAGTTGTTAATCATTTTCATAGAACGGAAAAAGTTTTTCTTAGCCATAATGCCCATTTGGTCTGTCATGTTCTTACATTCTGCAATTGCAAATGTAGGAGTAACAAGTAATCTTTCGTCTAAGAAAACGGTTTCATCATCTTCATCTGATTTTGATTTAACAGCCCAGATAGCGATTTTTTCTAATTGTTTAATGAATGGTAACAACATTACAGTAGTTGCAATGTTGAACAATGTATGGCATAACGCAATACCAACTGGGTTGATTGTGTCAGTTAAAAATTCAAAGTGAACAATCATATTGCCAAGATAGAAAATGGTTAAGAACACGATTGTACCGATTAAGTTAAATGAAATGTGAACTGCAGTTACACGTTTTGCGTTAGTACCAACGCCGATACTAGAAAGTAAGGCTGTTGCACAAGTACCGATGTTTTGACCCATAATAATCGGGATTGCCATACCAAATGTTACGCCACCTGTCATTGATAATGCTTGTAAAATACCAACAGAAGCGGCAGAACTTTGAATGATACCAGTGAAAACAGTACCGATTATAACACCCAAGATTGGGTTTGAAAATGCTGTCAATACGTGTGTAAATTCAGGCATATCAGCCAAAGGTTTCATTGAACCTGACATTAATTCCATACCGTACATAAGAATTGCGAAACCAATCATAATTCCGCCGACACTCTTACGCTTATCGCTTTTTGAAATCATCATTAATAAGATACCAACTAAAGCAACAAGTGGTGAGAATGATTCAGGTTTTAAAAGTCTTAAGTAAAAGTTAGAACTTTCGATACCAGAAAGTGATAAAATCCACGCTGTAAGTGTTGTACCAACGTTAGAACCCATAATTACGCCGATTGTTTGGCTCAAATCCATAATTCCTGAGTTAACCAAACCAACAAGCATTACTGTTAAGGCTGATGATGATTGAATTGCGATTGTGATACCAGCACCTAATGCAAGAGATTTCATTGGGTTTGATGTCATTAGTTTTAACATCTTTTCTAACTTACCGCCAGCGACTTTTTCCAAGCCGTTTGACATTACGCTCATACCATATAAAAAGAACGCTAGTCCACCTAATAGCGTAAATACTGAAAATATATCCATCGTTTATTCCTTCCAAATTAAAATGTATACCATGTGTTTACACCAACATTATAAAAAAAAGAATTTTTTATGTCGATATAATGTAACGTTATCTTTATACTACTTCAAACGGTATACATAGAGTGGTGTTCCAAGTTTGCCGCCTTCAAATTTTTTCAAAAAAATTAGTTTTGAAGATTTTTTTTGTACGATTTTTTTGCCTGAAAATATGTACTCACAACCTAATGTTTTTAGGACTTTTGTATTGAATTTATTTTCATCTGCAGGAATCCATTGTTTATGTCCCCAGTTTTTAATCATATTTTTTAACTCTAAGTCCTCTTCCATTGCGGGTGCTACTATTTTCTCAAATTTATGTTTATATTCAAGTGGATAGATGTTAAAGTAGTCGTTCATTACGTAGAAACCGTTATAACTTGCGGTTCCAAATTGAACTTCTGCCAATGCAACTTTATACGTGTTTTGAGGTCTGCCGATAAAATCTTTTATCTCTTTATACTGACCTTCGGCAAAATAATCTCTAAAACTGTAACAATGCTGGCTATCAACTGTTTTAGTTAAATAATTATAGTTATCTTTTAAATAAAAATAAGGCGAATTATACGTAATTATGACTTGTGAAATCACAATGACTAAAATCAAGTATTTACCGATATATTTGACTCTTTGTTTAATAACATCAAGTGAAAGTGCAAAATTTATGTACCATAGTGTTGGTATTAAAAAGTAAAAACGAGTTACTTGAAACTGTCTTAGTGTGGCGTATCTGTTTTGTAAGTCTAATGCGGGAGGATAAAAAGTTATGATTCCAAACCAGATTGCAATAAAAATCATAGTAGTCCAAATAGTTGCGATAATTTTTCTGTTGTAGTGAGTTAAAACAGAAATGATAGTTGCAATTATACATATTGGCATAACCAGTAGTTTTGTATTTGTATAATCCCAACCGTTGCCATTAGATGTTATGTAAACTTTTAAACCACCTATAATTGCTTCGTATAAATAGTTACAAACACCATGTTGTGTGTAAACATTCCATTCAAGCCTGTGTGAAGAAAAGTCTTGAAATAACATTAAGTATGCAAATCTGTAAATTGTAATTAATGAGATTATTGAGTAAAGTATGATAGCGCCAAGCATTACAAAATCAGGCTTTTTGTTTTTGATGAAGTCATAAATCCATAAAATACAAATACAAGTTAAAAAGAACGGAGTAATAAGCTCAAAGTTCACGCAACAAGGCATTAGGGCAAGTATAATCCAGTTGTAAGCTTTGTGATTTTTAGCTCGAATATTCAAAAATGCCCACAAAAGTAGTGGAACTCCCATAACGGTTAAAAACGCCATTGTCATTAAATTTGGTATAAATGCGAAGGCTATAGCCGAACCGCAAAGGATAAATTCATCTGGATTTTCTTTTAGAAAATGGTCTTTTAATAGTAAGTACATACCTATGAAGGCCGTGAAGCGTGAGATTAAATCTATTACAACGTAAGCTTTAAATGGCGATAAAAAGTTGAAAATAGCTACTTGAAATATAAATTCGGAGTGAAAGCAGTTTCTAGGCATACCGTCAAGAAAATTTGGAATTGTGAAATTTAAGGGTTGCCACCAACCATATTCGCTTAAAACTTTGTACCAGGGTAAATAGCTGTCCAAATTATCCCAAGCATTAATAAATGTTCCCTGTTTTAATACAAGATATGGAATTATGTAAAGTGTAAAAATGATGCTAGTTATACTAAATGCAATAACTTTTTGATTAAGTAACTTTTTCATTATTTTACCTTATATACATAAATTTTGTAGACAGATGAAATGTTATCAAAAACCTTTAATAGCATTAATTGAGAATTTTGTTTTTGTCTGATAGGTTCTGATGAAAAAATATATTCACAGCCTAAAGTCTTTAAGCCATTCACATCAAAAAGAGTTTCACTTGGCAATAATACTAACTGATGTCCCCAATATTTTGTAACTGATTTTAGGTTCGGAAATTCCTCAAATGCACGTTCTGAAATCTTTTCAAATTTGTGTTTGTATTCCAATGGATAAACATTAAAATAACCTGTTAATGAGTAAAAGCCGTTAAATGCAGCAATGTTAAACGGTAAACCAACAGTTGCTATTTTATAGCTGTTTTGAGGTTTGCCTATGAAATCTCTAATTTCATTGAATTGTTTTGTTGCGAAATACTCTCTGTATGTTGGATTATTGTTTCTAAGTCCGTTCATAAACCAAACAGAGTTGCTGAAATATATGTTAAACCTCAATAGTAGGCAAAGTTGTAAAAATATAACTATTGCAACTACATATTTCCCGAATTTTATAAAGCTTTTGTTAATTATATCAAGTGAAAAAGCAAGCAAAACATACCACACAAGCGGAATTAAAAAATAAAAACGGTTGAATTGAAAGGTTTTGATAATTTCGTGATTGTCTGTAAAATGTAATGCTGGTTCATAGAAAAAACAGAATCCATAAATGCTAGAAAATACGAGCAATAAGCTCCAACAAGTTAAAATTTGTTTTAAGGTTTCTTTTTTGTAGTACATTGCGTAAAATGTTGAAAATGTTGCAATCGGTAATACGAAAAGCATTGTCATTGTTGATGTACAACTTTCGCCATCACGTAGAATATGTTTTGTAATTCCAGCAAAAATAGAACCGAAGAAACCTTTTATAAGATGAGCATTCATTTCAAATAAAGACCAATCTTGACGATGAGGTTCAAAATCAGAAAAGAATGTTAAATATAAAAATCTATAAATTGTAATTGCTGAAATTATAGAATAGACAACGATTGCGCCTAAAAACATATAGTTAGGTTTCTTTGTTTTTATGAAATCGTATACCCACAAAATTCCAATACAAGTTAAAAAGAACGGAGTTACAAGCTCAAAATTCACGCAACAAGGCATTAAGGCAAGTATAATCCAATTGTAAATTTTATAATTCTTAACTCGAATATTCAAAAATGCCCACAAAAGCAATGGTTGACCAAGTATTGTCAAAAATGTTAATGTCAAATAGTTTGGAATAAAGGCAAAACATAATGAACAAGCGCATAAAAAGTAGTCGTTGCGTTCTTTTAATAAATAATCCTTTAATAAAAGATACATTCCGAAAAAGCCGATTACTCTTGATAACAAGTCAATTGTGATGTAGGCTTTTAGCGGTGACAAAAAGTTAAAAATTGCAACTTGAAGTATTAACTCAGAATGGAAACAGCTCCTTGGGATTCCTTCATAAAAATTTGGAATCATGTAGTCTAAAGGTAGCCAATATCCGTGGTCTGCAATGATTTTGTACCAAACAAAATAACTATCAAAATTATCCCATACAGAAATTATGATGTTGTGTTTTAAGATTAAGTATGGAAGTGCGTATACAAATATAACAAATAGCGACAAAGCTATTGCAATTAAACTGTGTTTCTTCATATACTAACTATATCATAAGTTATACGGAGTTGATATGAATAGTAAAGTTTGGTTAATTTTGCCAGCGTACAATGAAGATGAGTTAATAGCAGAAACAGCGAAAAGACTTGATGAAGTCTTAAATAAACTTATTGAAAACGGAAAGTTATCTCAAGATAGCCGAATTTTATTTGTTGATGACGGCTCTAGTGATGACACTTGGAAAAAGATTGCTGAATTGCACAATTCAAATGATCGTATCAAAGGCTTACGCTTGGCTGTAAATGCTGGACAACAGAACGCTATTTATGCAGGAATTATGCAAGCAAAGTCAGAAAATGTTGATGCTGTAGTTACTCTTGATGTTGATTTGCAAGATGATATTGAAAAAATAGAAACCTTTATTGATAAGATGAACGAAGGTTATGAAGCGGTATTTGGCGTGCATAACGAACGTAATACGGATACATTTATGAAAAAACACACTGCAATTGTGTTTTATAAATTTATGAAATTTATGGGTGTTAATGTTATTGAAAATCATTCCGAATTTAGGCTGTTAAGCAGAACTTGTATAGAACGCTTGTCAGAATTTAAAGAGGCTAATTTGTTCTTGAGAGGAATTGTCACTAAATTAACTAAAAACTATATTCTTGTTGATTATGAACGTAAAAATCGTCTAGGAGGTACTCCGAAGTTCTCTTTTAATAGCTCATTTGAACTTGCCGTAAATGGTATAACAGCATTTACATTAGATCCAATTCGATTTATTTGTGTTTTTGGCTTGGCAATAACTTTGTTTAGCTTTTTGTTATTGTCAAAATGCTTGTTTGTTTTTACTTTGTGGTTTTTTGGCGGACTTCAATTATTGGCTATTGGTATAATTGGAGAATATATTGCAAAAATTAATGAAGAAACAAAAAAACGCCCACGCTATTTTATAGATGAAATCTTGTAGGTTAATTTATAATGTCATTCTGAACTGCGGTTTTTCGATTCTGCCGAGCAAAACAATTGATAATTGTTTTGTGAGAGGTTCTAGAGTCGAACGAAGTGAGCG
>ERZ808275.794-NODE-794-length-10667-cov-3.965417_pt1 | contig 10667 bp, 6 predicted proteins | sample MGYA00520894_ERZ808275 | MGnify/ENA primary metagenome ERZ808275 (study PRJEB31516, sample SAMN03275598) | gut metagenome | biome: mammalia-associated habitat; material: feces | host: Papio cynocephalus | place: Kenya | collected 2012-08-03 ...
CGGCGGCGATTATCCCGATGATGCGCTTCCCGCCGCCGAAAGCAGCGCCGCAGACACGCAGGAAGCAGAAGATGATGTGGATGACGATGATCTGTGGGACGATTGGGACGATGATGACGGCGCCGATGCAGACGATGGGTCTGACGCGCCGGAATCCGAACCGGAACCCGATGCCGCCACAGAGGAAGAGGAAGCCGATCCTGCCCACTCTGACGAGCCGGAAGCCCCTGCGGAGCCGGATGCCAATGCGGAACTGATCGACCGCCTGCTGACCGATCTCGGATACGAGGGAACGGCAGAGGAAAAGGTTGCGAAGTACAAGGCAGACAACGGCATTTCCGAACCGAAGCCGGAGGAACCCGCACAGGAGGAAGCCGACCTCGACACCCGCGCAAAGCGGGATTTGGAGACGCTGACAAAGGCGTATCCGGAAAGAATGAAAGGCGTAAAGGCATTGAAGGACATTCCGGAGTTTGACGCGGTTGTGCGGAAAATGATCTCGTCCGGATGCTCGATGCTGGAAGCCTATAACGATGTTGTCATCGGCAAGGTGCCGAGTGCCAAGGCGGAAAAGCAGAAGGCACAGGCGCAGAGCAAGAGCCACCTGGTCGGGACATCGACCGCTGTCCGGTCAAGCCGTTATGAACCGGACGCATCGGAACTGCGCGAGTTGCGCAGAAACTTCCCGGATTATTCCGAGTCGCGCATCCGCGAACTGTACCGCAAGGTGCAGAAAAACACAAGATAACGAAAGGAGACAGAACCATGTTCACTATTGAAAAAGTCCTGAACGGTAGAATCAACCACCCGGAGACTGAATTCATTCCCGTGACCGCATCCACAACCTACAAAAAAGGCGCTCTGATTGCGATCACCTCCGGCAAGGCGGTGCTTGCCGGTTCCAAAAAGGCAACCCACCTCTGCACGGAGGACTACTCCGCAGGAGCATCCGACACGCACCACATCCAGTGCTTCATTCTGTCGGATGATGTCATCCTGCGCACCACGCTGACGGCAGAGACGTCCCTCGTAAAGGGCGGTGTGTCTGCCATCAATGCAACCGCAGACGAAGCAACCGGCGCCGCACTCGCAACCGGCAAGTACGGTGTGGAAATCGTTGACCTGATCGGCACGAAGGCAGGGAGCGAAATTCTCTGCAAGATTTCCGATACTGTCGGCGCATCCGGATCGTAATAAAAACCAAGGAGGATCAAAGAAATGGCACTTGACATCAATTTTTCCGAAAAATACGGTCAGGGCATTACCGGTATTCATGACGCGAAAATCGGCAAACTCATGACCCCGCTGAAAATGTACATCCAGGGTGAGAGTGACGCGCTGGCGAACAGCAAGGCGCAGAAAGACCTGGAAGCGGTTTTCCATATGGCAACCAGCGACAGCTTTGCGGATTCCTTCCAGCTGGCTGACACGCTCGGTCTGATGGAGAACGTTGCAGCCGGCAACGGTCCCGGAAATCAGAGAACAAACGAGACCGGTCGGAAGGTGATCTACAACACCCCGTTCATGATCGAGACTTCCGTCACCCGCCAGCTGATCGATGACAGCCGCGGTCGGCTGACCGCAAACATTCAGAACATCGGCAGAAACATCCCGGTGTCCTACTACCGCACCCGCGCGTACCTCGGTATCAACGCGCTTGCAAACGCATCCCACGGCAACACCACCTTCAAGTATGTCAGCGGCAGGCTGAATCATTCGATCGATACCACCACCTTTGACGGCAAGCCCCTGTTCTCCAAGTCGCACACCTACGGTGTCGGCTCCGACAACGTCAAGAACGGCAAGGGCGCTACGCAGTCGAACGCCTTCTATGTGAAGGCTACATCGTCCTCCGGCTCCCTTGTGACCGCAGGAAACATCCAGGAGTACCTGAACGCGCTTGCAACCAAGCTGGCGCTGATGAAGGACGAGAGCGGCTTCCCGATGGAGTACACCGGTGACGTCCTGCTTGTCCCGCTGAACCGCACCAAGCTGGTGTCCGCGCTGAAAACCGCAGTCGGCACCGAGAGAGCGGCAGGAAGCAACAACAACGATATCAACCTGACCTTTGGTCACTACACGATTGTTGCGACCGAAAAGTGGGTGTCCGACAAGGATGAAATCATCATGATTTCCAGCGATGCCAACCGGACGCTGGGCGGCAACCTCTTCCTCGACCGCAAGAAGCTGGATATCCGGTCGTGGGAGGATGACCACACCCGGAACCTCCTCATGAACGGCTATGCCCGTTGGGGTATTGGCTTCAACACCTACAAGCACGCGGTTGCCCTGACCATCTACGGCTCCAATGATACCGCGGATACCGATAACTGCGAAGAACTCACCTGACGGAGGGAATTATGACGATCGAAGGTCTTATCCGTTCCGTCAGAAGCCTGTCGCATGAGGAGATCGATCAAGACCTCGACTCTGCGGTTGTGGTTGCATCGATCAACCGGGGAATCCGGATGCTTGACGATCTCCACAGCCGCACTGAAACCGTCACACTCCGTTCCTTTACGGTTGCGGCAGAGGTGCGGCAAGTGGTCAGCGCCGGGACGCTGGATTTGGAGGTGTACGGCGCGAACGCGCTGACGCTGAATCATGACAATGCGGTTCTGACGTTCCGCTGGAGCGAGGATGGGGAAGAAAAGAGCCTGACACGGAAAATCGATGGTGAAACGGTTCTCCTCCGTGATCTGCTCGGTTCGGTTCCCGGCACATTCCGCGTTTCGCTGGAAAGCGGCACGGTTTGGGGAATGCTTGCCCTGTCCTGCGATGCCTACACGAGCGCAGCCCGGATTCCCAAAATCCTGCCTGGACGCCTGTGCTATGATATCGGCGCCTATGCGGACGATTTCCTGTCCTTTGTGAACGTCCCGCCGCAGACCGCGTATGGGTACCCCGTCCGGGAGTACCTTTACAATGACCGGAATGTGGAAATGCCGGACACCTGGAACACGGATATTCTGATTGAGTACCGCAAGGCACCGCGCGAGGTTACCATTGAGGACTTTGAAGAACGCGCGGACACTGCCACCGTAGATGTCCCGGAGGATGTCACGATGCTCCTGCCGTATCTCGTCACGCACGATCTGTTCCTGGATGATAACCCGGACGTGGCGCTCCGGTGCTACAACATTTGGGAAGCGGAACGCGCACGGTATATCACCGAGCGGGCGAACCGCAGAACCATTTTTCGAAGAAATACCTATAAGGGGTGGTAAGCAATGGGCGCGAACGCACAGGTGAAAATGTCCTCGCGGACGCAATACAGCCGCTATCTCGGAGACTTTCGCGGGGTGGACTTCTCGTCCTCCCCTGCGATGGTCGCGCAGAACCGGTTTTCGTATCTGAAGAATATGTGGAAGGACTACGAATCCGGTCAGGGACAGGCGATTGAAACCATGCCCGGATACCGCGTGGTGCTGTCGGCTTTGGCAGGAAACGGCAGAATCTACAGCATCCATGAGTACCGGGACAGTTTGATGGTCAAATGCGGAACATCCCTTTACTTTTGCAAATTTGACGAACACGGGAACAACCTGACCGTAGGAAACACCGGCAACCCGGTGGCAACGGGGCTGGAGAACGGCGCTATTACAGGATTCGTTTTCAACAACGATTTTTGGTTCCTGGACGGGAAGCAGTATTACCGTTACACATACGGGGATTCCGCCTGTGTGACCGTAACGTCCAGCGCATATGTTCCCACAACATATATCGATGGTGAAGAGTACGAACAGCGGAATATTCTGACGAACAAATTCCGCGAAAAAGTGTTTTTTGGCGGAAAGGCAATCGAAGAAGGATCTTTCCGTGTCGGCTCCGAGGGGCTTACATACGAAATCAACGAACTTTCCAGTGTCTCGGATCTTTCCATTACAGGATGCACGCAAAAGCATGAAACGCTTATCATCCCGGAGACAATGAAAATCGATGACAAAGAGTATTTTGTAGCCAGTGTAGGCGGTTTCTCCGGATACCCCTGCAAGATGCTTGTAATTCCGGAAGGGGTTACCGTAGATTTGCAGGCTTTCAGCGGTTGCACATCGCTGGAAACCATTGTGATTCGTAAATCAACTGCTTCCATGGTTCGAACCGGGTGGTACAAATCGGGGTCGTTTAAGGACTGCACGAATATTAAAGAAATCTATGTTTACGGGACAAGTAAGGGCTACGATGGCATAGATCACTCGAACGATTGGACTGTATTTTTTGATTCCAATTCGTTTCCGGAACTCAATTCATACGCCAGCGAGCCCAGCGTGTATTTTAATTTGTCCCTCACTGATTTTCTGACAATTTACGAATACAAAAACCTCCCGGTACGCTTTATCGAAAACGAGGACGGAATTGAATCAACACCGAATTTCATGCCGGACACGGTTTATTGCTCCGAGAAAGGGCTTTACTATGACGTAACATTGTTTGAGCCTTGCACGGAGATCCTTTCGCAATATTTGGGAGAAAATTCGGACGGTACGCTGAATATTAAAATCCAAATTTTCTATAACAACCAGTATATAGAGTCCCTTGGGTGGCTTTACAAGCTGATAAGAGAAGATGGCTATGTTCAAAAAGTCCGTTTGTTCCCCGAACAGCCGATTGGTGCCGGTGATGAAATCTCCGTCATTGGAGTTGGTGAGTACACCAACCTGTCAAGCGCAAAGCAAAAAAATCCGTCCATTTATGACGCAAGCGCCAGCTACAACGCATCTACAGATGATGGTGCCCTGAACGTCCTGCGGAAATGCACGGTGACGGCGATCTTTGACGGCAGAATCTTCTTTACCGGAAATCCCGATCTGCCGAATACGGTGCTGTATTCCGCGCGTGATCTGACCTCTGCAAACAATCCGGCGTACATTGGGGTGTACAACTACTTCAATGACGGTGTCGGAGACAAACGGAACACGGCGATGATCTCCACGCCCTCCATGCTGATCGTCTGCAAGGAGAACACCAAGCAGGACGGATCCTGCTGGTATCACGTGGGGCAGGATACCGGATATGATCTCATTCCGCGCGTTTACCCGTCCACACAGGGTGTTGCCGGAATCGGCTGTGTCGGAGCGGCAACCAACTTTGCGGACGATCCGGTTTTCCTCTCTACAGAGGGCTTGATGGCGATCGGAAAGCAGACGGTGAACCTGGAGCGCACGGTGGAGCACCGAAGCAGTAACATCGACCTGAAGCTGAAGCAATGCAACCTGAAAGGCGCACGGATGGCAGAATGGAAGGGCTATCTTGTGATCCTGGTTGACGGTCAGCTGTTCCTTGCGGACAGCCGCCAACTGTTCCAGCATGACACCGGTGTGACGCAGTACGAATGGTATTATGCGGATGATATCGGCGTATACACAGGGCAGACGCAGATGGTGTCCACCACTACGGGGTGCATCTTTGCTACCGTTGACGGGAAAACGGTTGACCTGACCGCGCCGGAATACACAGACCGGCTGACCTACAGTCAGAACGGCGGGAATTCGGGCATTGTCTATGTCAACAGCGATTCGGAGAGCGAGCGCTATGACAACACCGAGCTGCTTGCCACAAATGCGGCAATCCTTTTGGACGGCGTGGATACCGGGCTGAAATTCCCGGTTGTGCAGACCGATCGCGGCGCGTACCTTGCCACCTACGTTGACCAGTACAGCGGCGGCACCTTCTCCCCGGCTGAATGCCTGTGCGTGCTGGATGACCGTCTCCTGCTGGGAACCGCGCACGGAGAAGTCCTGTGCTTCAACACAGACCGCCGCGGGAAAACCGTTTGGCGGGCAATCCGGCGCCCGGATGGATTCACCCCGGCAGAGGATGACACGCGGGTGTATGCGGATCCTTCCAAGGACATGATATGGACGGACGAGGACGATGCACCAACCGTAGAGACGCCTGACGGCACCTATACGGTCATTACCACCGGCGCGGTATCCTACCTTGCAGAGCGACTTGAGGTTGAGCCGGACGAGATATGGCAGGGCTTCTACAACCGGAACGGACGGGAGATCATGGCGGTGTGCGAGACGCTGTGCGATTCCTCGGCGTATCCGCAGATTGCAAAGAATACCGTGCGCAAGAGCATCGTGGTGCGGTCGAAGTCGATGGGCAGTTCGGAATACAGCGTGTTCGTCCGCTCCAACCGCGAGCAGGAATGGCGGGAGTGCCGCAGGACATCAAGAATGGGAAGCACACTCGACCTGGAATTCCGGAACCTGTCCTACCTGACGAGCGATATCGTCATCAGCGTTGTGCCGGATCGGTTGAAGCGGTGGCAGTGGCAACAGTTCCGGTTTGAGAGCGCAGGGTATTGCAAGCCGTTCGGACTGCTCGATCTGTTTTACCGATATGAGAACGGAGGAAATATCAAGTGAGTAAGGAAATCAAAAAGATTACGGCGGACGAGGTCTATCCCGTATCGATGAAACGCCTTGCCGACCGCCCGAACAGTTCCTCTGCGCAGGGGCGCGGCGGGATGTCCGCGGCGGAATTGAAAGGCTTTATGGATAAATATCCGGCGTTGGTCAAGGAACGGCTGAATGCGTTGATCGACCTGATCAATGCCGGATCGGCGGACGGTCTGACCACGATCCTCAAAGCGCCGGTTGTGGATGAAACGACCGGAAAGGAAATTTCGCTGTATGAGTGGATTGTAAATGCAGGCAAAACGCATGAATCGTTGCAGGCGGAGGTCGGCAAGAAGCTGGACAAGGTGACGGAGATTCCGGACGGTGACAAGCGGTACGTTTATCTGATTGCCAAGGTGAACGGCGTTGTGGGGGTTTACCTTTACGAAGCCGCCGTTACAAACGAGAACAACGCATTCGTTGTCCGGAATCCTGTCGGAAACATCTTCATCACGCAGGCGCACGTTTCGTCACCCCCGGTTGTCGGAGACAATATCGCGACAAAGGATTACGTTGACAATAACGTTGCAAGCACCGCGTACATTGACGCAGGGCTGGAGAAAAAGGTTGACAAAATCGTACCGGCTTTTGCATACAACGGCAGACAGCTGTATGCCGCAACAAAGCGGTTCGGCATTATGGTCACGAATGCCAGCTACAGCTACATCAAGGTCAACGGAGCAAGCGTTGACGGCTCCTATCAGCTGAAGGACGGGGATGTCATCACCATTACCACTTCCTGCTGGTTGAAAATAAATGGGACGGAATACCGCAGTGACACAACGCTGAATCTTGCCGACACCGACATCACGGTCGGAACCACCACTTGCCTGATCAACGGTTCCCCGATAACGGTGACCATCAATTTTTCGGTCACCGGAAAGGCTTACCAATACGGGGTCGAGTATACATCCGGAAGCGCCGCGGACACAATCGTCAGCCGGGATGCAAACCGGGATTCGGGATTCGATCATGTGATTCTTTACGGCACACCGACAAATGAGAAACACGCCGTGCCCCTGAAACACCTGAATACCGAACTGGAAAAGAAGCTGGACAAAACAGGCGGAACGGTAACCGGTGATCTGACCGTTGAGCAGAACCTGGTGGTCAAGGGCAAGACGCAGACGGTTGACGCAGAGACGCTGAAGGTCAAAGACAAGCTGATTATTGTCGCGTCCGGCAACACCGTGCCGCTGACCTCTCCTGCCGGACTGTTGGCTCCGAAGTATGACGGAGAGCACTACGGTGCGCTGGTGTTTAACAGCACCGGCACTGCAATGGTCGGTGACGTTTCACTGGACGAGGACGGGAACATTTCTTCCGTGAACGATCTCCAGCCGCTTGCAACGCGCGGCGATATAACGGACGGCAATCTTGTCAAATGGGATCAGGCCAATCAGACGCTTGTCGGTGCCGGTGCTTCCTCCGTGACCCCAACCGGAAACACCTTTGCACAGCGGGACGAAACCGGTGTCCTGTACGGCGAATCCGGCACCGGTGACAAAGCGCTTGTCAATCTGCAACAGATGACAGCGGCGATTTCTGCGGCAATCACAACCGCGCTGAATACGGCGGTTTGAGGAGGATGACATGGCAAAGAATAATAACCTGACGGACTTTCTGACCGGTGTCGCAAACGCAATTCGGGCAAAGAAAGGTTCATCGTCCCCCATCAACCCGCAGAACTTTGAAAGCGAGATCGCCGGAATCGAAACCGGCGTTGACACTTCTGACGCAACGGCAACAGCGGCAGATATGCTGAACGGCAAAACGGCATATGTAAACGGGGTAAAGGTGACAGGGACAATTCAGACTTATGCCGGGGAGGTGAGGAGCTGATGGCGCTAACTGATTTGACAGGGACTACTTGGAGATTTAATAATGCTTTAAAGCCATTTGATATATCTGCGGAGACTTATTTTGACATAACCGGAGAATATTATTCAACAGATGCTACGTTGCCGCACCTATACTCGAATTCTAAAAAACATTATTGGAAAATATATTATCCGAATCAGTATTTGTATATCAATACAATACACGGATCAATAACCGATTATGGTCAGGTTCTATGGAGTAATCCACATTTAAGGAACTCTCCATCCGATGAAATTGCAGGCAAAGAAACAAATAGCGGAACGGGATATATATATCAAAAAGGATCGCAATCCAAGAATGTTATCGCACATATAATCGGTGGCACAGACACAACGAATCCAACGCTAATCTCATGGCTTCAAGCTAATGCCACACAAATTGACGATTCTACTAATGTTGGTCAAATTGTCTCTATGATATCTAAAAGCGGAGTTACTCTTGCAACGAAAGGAAAATACTGTGATAAAGACATCACAGTATTCCCAAAACTTCAATTCAAAACCGCCACCCCGACCACATCCTCGCAGGAGTTGACGCCGGACAGCGGCTATGCCGGTCTTTCCAAAGTCACGGTAGAAGCCGCACCGCTGACAACGGGAGGTCACGCTACCCCCGGAACGGTGGCGCAGAGCTTTTACCCTCCCGCGCCGTATATCGGTTTTACAAACATCATTGTGGATGCCGTTCCGACCGAGGAAAAAACGGTGACGGAGAACGGGGAGGTTACGCCCGCGGACGGAAAGTTCCTGTCAAAGGTTACGGTCAACGTTCCGCAGGGAACCGATACCTCCGATGCCACAGCTTCTGCCGGAGATATCCTCGCAGGAAAGACGGCATACGTGGACGGGGCGAAGGTCACCGGTACAGTCGAGAATTACACCTTTGCAAACAATCCCGCAGATGACACCACACAGCTGATCAATCACGTGGTCGCGCTGGATGCAACCAAGCTTTCGCAGAGCACCTCTTCAAGCGGAAATACCTGGACAATCCGGTTCGTTGCAGGGTACCGGCAGTATTTCAAAATGAGCATGGTCACGGTTGCCGGCGTGCAGAAGCTTCTCTTCCACTACAAGGTGAAAAACGTCTCTACGCAGGAGGAAACCGAGAAAACAGACACCGCCTGGTCATCTTCTGACGGGGTGAACGGAAACCTGAACATTGTCACGTTTTTGGAACAGCTGGAAGGCAGCTTCCTGACGTGGGTGATTGACCATACGAATTATATCACCTCGCAAAACATTGTAGCCGTTCTGAAACCGCAAAACCGTGTGAGTTTCGTCCTTCCCTCGGAGAAAAAATATGTCGATTACGGCTTCCGCATTGCCCTCCCGTGGGAATACATCAAGTTTACACCTGGAGCAAACGACCAGCTGACGGCATACGAGCCGACAAACGGATTCATTAAGCGAGTGGAGTTCGATCCGGTGCCTACGGAAGAAAAGACGGTTACAGCGAATGGAGAGGTCACACCTTCTGAAGGGAAGTTTTTGTCGAAGGTCACGGTAAACGTTCCCGCAAGCGGAGCAGAACTTAACATCGCTTACGGCGATACCGCACCGACCGACACAAGCAAATTATGGATTAAATCCGCAACGCCTGCTAAGGTAAAGGTTACGCCAGAGGTGAGCGGATCGGAAGCAATGAATAATGGAATTGCAACGTTGCCAACAGCCGCAAGAAACATTGCTTGTGCTGCAGTTGGGACAAAGATTTATTTGTTTGGTGGTAAAAGTAATAGCACTTTAAACACAATCAACGTATTTGATACAGCATCAAACACGATAAGTACGTTGCCTGTGACGTTACCGACCGCCGCATTTGGTATAGCTTGTGCTGCGGTCGGAACAAAGATTTATTTGTTCGGTGGCGATGAAAGCTGGAATGATAACCTAAACACAATTAATGTATTTGACACAGTATCAAACACAATAAGTACCTTACCAACGTCACTACCCGTTTACGCTCATGGCATGGGTTGCGCGGCAGTCGGAACAAAGATTTATTTATTTGGAGGTAATGGCGCATATGGGACGTCTGGCAGTACTGATAGACTGGACAAAATCTTTGTATTTGATACCACATCGAACGCAATAAGCACGCTGTCAACAAAATTACCCACAATTACAGATTTGCCTACTTGTGCGGCAGTTGGAACAAAGATTTATTTGTTTGGCGGTATTACCAGCTCAGGCAGCAAATTAAAAAGAATTGATGTATTTGACACAACATCAAACACAATAAGTACACTTTCAGCAACATTACCAGCATACACCTATGGCATTGCTTGTGCGGCAGTAGCAACAAAGATTTATTTGTTTGGTGGTGAAAGTAGTAGCACTTTAAACACAATCAACGTATTTGATACAGCATCAAACA